>Ga0222662_1000566_pt1 | contig 28425 bp, 23 predicted proteins | sample AntAcemetagen600_FD_179821 | JGI IMG/M metagenome (GOLD analysis project Ga0222662, IMG submission 179821) | Saline water microbial communities from Ace Lake, Antarctica - #600 | ecosystem: Environmental > Aquatic > Non-marine Saline and Alkaline > Saline | place: Antarctica: Ace Lake... | reverse complement strand
ATCATCGTGGTCTTCGAACCTTGGAGCGATCGAACCACTGAAGAACTGGCTCAAGCAAGCATCATTCAACAACTCAACGGCATCGGTGGCACGATTCAAGAAGGCGCGGTTCTTGCCTTCCCGGTTCCCTCCCTGCCCGGGCTCGGCGCCAGCGCCGGACTCTCTCTGGAAGTTCAGGATCGAGCCGGCCTCGGCATGGAGATGTTGCAGGGAGCGCTTGATCAGTACGTCTTTGCGGCCAACTCCCAGTCTGGCATCGGCCGTGCTTTTTCAACATTCTCCGCGAATGTGCCTCAAGTCTTCGTCGATATCGATCGAGACCGAGTCCTCTCCAGAGGAATCAAGCTAGACGATGTCTTTCAAGCATTGTCGGCGAACCTCGGCTCATACTACGTAAACGACTTCGCTTCCTTCGGTCGGATCTATCAAGTCAGAACTTCGGCTGAGCCGCAATTCCGGTCACGACCTGCCGACATCGGCGAACTTGAAATCCGCAACCGAAACGGCGACATGCTCCCGCTCTCTTCAGTGGCTGACGTCAGGCAGACATTCGGTCCTGAAAACGTCTTTCACTTCAACATCTATCCCTCCGCCCGCGTCACCGCGGGACCGGCGCCCGGCTTCTCTGGTGGCGAGGCGCTGGACCTGATGGAACAGATCGGCACCACCGAGTTACCACCCGGTACCGGATTCGCCTGGCGAGACATGGCCTACCAAATGAAGGCTTCGTCGGGCGCCATGAGCACGATCTTCCTTCTCGCGGTGATTCTGGTCTACCTTGTCCTCGCCGCACAGTACGAAAGCTGGAGTCTTCCGGTCTCCGTGGTACTCTCGGTACCGACGGCCTTGATCGGCGTGGTCGGCGCCTTGATGCTCTGGGGTCTGCCCATCGACCTCTATGTCCAAGTCGGAATCGTCCTACTCATTGGATTGGCGGCCAAGAGTTCGATTCTTATTGTCGAATTCGCCAAGTCCAAACGCGACGAAGGCCTCTCCGCCACCGAATCTGCGGTGATGGCGGCCCGACTCCGATTCCGCGCCGTCCTGATGACCGCGTTCAGCTTCATTCTTGGCGTCATCCCTCTTCTGGTTGCCGAGGGAGCAGGTTCGGCCAGTCGTCGAACCATGGGAGCCACCGTCTTCGGTGGCATGCTTGCCGCCACCATCATTAGTCTCCTTGTTGTCCCCGTTCTTTATTCGGTGGTCCAACGGATGTCCGAAGTAGGACGCCGCGATCAACCAGAAAAGACAACCCCCGAAGCCAAATGACTCGCACACCTATTTCAATCGATCTTCAGTACAACGGCCTTCGAGAAGCCGCCGCTTCATTCGTATTCAAGGGCGATACTGGACATGTGCTCATCGAGTCCGGACCACTCGCCACCCTTGAGACTTTGAAGGCCGGACTCGTCAAACACGGGATCGACCCAGCGTCGATCAAGGCAGTCTTCCTCACCCACATCCATCTTGACCACGGCGGCGCCGCTGGCTGGTTCGCCGAAAACGGCGCCGACATCTACGTGCATCCCTTTGGCGTCGCTCATCTTGTCGACCCGACTCGGATTAACGAAAGTGCCCGTCGCATCTATGGATCGCACCTCGCAGAGGTCTTTGGGGAAATGCTCCCCTGCCCGAGCGCGAAGGTGCATGCCGTCGCACACAGCGAGACGATCTCGATCGATGGCCTCGAATTCACCGCGATCGAGACACCAGGCCACGCCCGACATCATCACGCCTGGTCCACCATGATCGATGGCCGGCAATGCTGCTTCACCGGCGACGTCGCGGGCATGCGGATCCCCGGAACATCTTGGGTGACCTTGCCGCTGGCCCCCCCGGAATTTGATCCCGAGATTTGGGGGCAGTCCCTTGATCGGCTGGAGGCCTTCGACTTCGACGAACTTCAGCTCACCCACTTCGGAGCGGTGGAGAATCCTCGAGACCATCTTGCGGCCACGCGAAAGCAGCTGGCTTGGGAGACGAGAATGGTGACCGAGATTCTCGATGACCCCAGCCTCGATCGCGAGGCTCAAAAGACCGCATATCTGGATGCGCTCCATACCCGAGCGATCGCCCACGGAATCTCCCAAGCCGATTGCGATGCCTATCTCAGTGCCGGAATGGTCGATATGAACCTCGGCGGGGTCCAGCGGCATCTCAATCAGCTCCGAAAAGCGGCAGACCAAGCAGGATCTGGATCTAATCCGGCAATCCCGACGAAATAGATAGGGATTCGGTCTTTCGCTTCTGAACGCCATCCCACCGACGCACCGCAGCCCCGAATCGACGTAGTGTGTCCCGCGACCCCTTCCAGGTCTCCCCCGGAGAACCACACCATGCGACCTTCTTTCATGATCACTTTATTCATCGCCGCCGCCCTTGCCGTCATTGGCCTCGGAGTGGCCCCGGGCCCCGAACGGACCCCATCAGACCGAAATGCCACCACCATGAATGACCGCGATTCCCAGAAGCAGATCTCATCCGCCGGATTCGATGTCACCCCGCTTCCCCGAGCGGAGGTTGAGACGCTTGCCAAGAAACTCACGCCGGAGCAGTATCGGATTACCCAGAACGCCGGGACCGAACGAGCCTTCTGCGGAACCCTGCTCGACAATAAAAAGGACGGCATGTACGTCTGCGTGGTTTGCGGACTCCCGCTCTTTAAGAGCGAGCATAAGTTCATCTCCGGCACCGGCTGGCCTAGTTTCTTCAACCCATTCGATACCGCCCATGTGGCAGAAGAAAGCGATGACACCCTCGGCATGTCGCGGGTCGAGATCAACTGCGCCCGATGCAACGGACACCTCGGTCACGTCTTCCCTGACGGCCCCCCACCCTCTGGACGCCGCTTCTGCCTCAACAGCGAGTCGCTGGAGTTCATCGTGGAAGGCCAAGAGGTTCCGATCGAGAGTCGACCGCTCGCTCTGGAGACCGGCTACTTCGCCGGTGGCTGCTTCTGGGGCGTCGAACATGGGTTCCAACAAGTCCCCGGCGTCATCTCCGTCGAGAGCGGGTATCAGCAGGGTAAGAACGACAATCCGACGTACAAGCAGATCTGCAATGGCGACACCGGACACGCCGAAAGCGTGAAGGTGATCTTCGATCCGACGAAAGTCTCCTACGAGAAGCTCGTCCGATTCTTCCTTCACCTGCACGACCCCACCCAGCTCAACCGACAAGGACCGGACTACGGCACGCAGTACCGATCAGGGGTCTATACCGTGGGTCCAGAACAGCAGGCGACCGCGACGCGGGTCAAGGCAGAACTCCAGACCATTGCCCGGTTTGGCGGTAAGCCCATCGTGACCGAAGTCGAAGCCGCCAAACGGTTCTGGCCGGCCGAGGACTACCACCAGGATTACATCGCCAACACCGGCCGTTCGTGCCACGTTGACCTGCCGGCGGCCTTCAAGGCGGCCGACCTTCAGCCCACCAAGGTTGGCAAGCTCGAGTAAAACCGACGGCCTCGCGCCACAAAGTTCCCGTACGAAAGAAGGCCGCGGATCGTCACTGACAATCCGCGGCCTTCCGTTTCTCTGCACGCGTCCTCGTCAGGAACGACGTCGACGACGTGAGCCAAGCATGGCGACACAACCAAGGGCCAAGGCCCCCGGCGAGGGTACGGCTTGGTTCAGACCCTGGACCCAAGCATCACCAACGTCCGCGCCCGTGAGGTCGCTGCTGGCGAGACCGAGATCGAGCAGAATCATGGCAAAGTTCTCGGTGATGAGCAGGTCGCCCATCACGTCAAAGGTCTCTGCGAGTGGCGAAGCATCGGTGATGCCAACTTCAAAGAGAGCACCCAACGAAGAGTAGGTATCACTCACCGTGAAGGCCTCAAGTCCGGCGTCGTAGCCGATCTCGAAGTTGCCAAGCGTGATCGCGTCATTGAACGTGAGCGTTCCGCGATGCCCGATCGATCCCGAGAAGGATCCGAAGAAGTCCATGGTGTCGTACTGGAAATCCGTCGAACCGGTTTCGGCGTAGGGCGAAGTGATCGCGAAGGCGACTGAATCACTCCCTAAATTTCCCGGAATAATCACACCATCGCTCACGCCAGTGAGCTCAAGATCCGTCACGCTTGAGATGAGTTCGAAATCAAGAAGGACATTGGTCTGCCCACCAACCACACCAACCAAGTCGGCCGAAGCACCAACGCTCAGACCTGACGCTGCAGCGATCGCGCCGATTGCACAAGTCAACTTCATTCTGGGTCCCTTTCCACAGAATCCCGGATGTTCGGGACGGCTCACGAGCCCGTCCTCGGTGGAATTATGAGCCGTGATTTAATAGAATCCAGTCTTTTGTCTTTTATTTTCTTTGGTTGACACTCGAATAAAAACGATACATCCGTCGTTGATCGCGAACGAAGTCACAGCCATGTCTCAACCAAACGATCGATATCCCCGATGGATGTGCCTTTGGCTCTTCGCGGCCGGATTTTATAATCTCGTCTGGGGAATCCCAATCATCCTCGTCCCGGATTTGCCGTTTGAACTTCTGGGTATGCCGCCGCTCGAGGATCCTGGCCGAGCCATCTGGCAGTGTCTTGGCATGGTCATCGGCGTCTATGGAATCGGCTACCTCGTGGCAGCCCGCGACCCAATCCGACACTGGCCGATCGTGCTCGTCGGACTCCTCGGAAAGATCTTCGGACCGATCGGATTCGTGTGGTCAGCTGCGCAAGGGAAGATCGAATGGATCTTCGGCCTCAACATCCTCACCAATGATCTGATCTGGTGGGTCCCTTTCACGCTGATCTTGCTGGCGGCCCGGCGCGACGCCAACGCCCGACGCGCGACCTGAGCGGGGCTCAAGACGCCGACTCCTCGTCAACTTCAGGGAGCCATCCACGAACGATCGATGAGCCCCTCGTCACCCCATTGCCAGCATGCCCGGAGATGCCCGTCGTGATGAAGTTCAAGCCGTTCAAGCCGATCGATACGCGTCCGAACGGTCATGAACTGAGCTCGCCCCGCCTCACTCGCGGCTTGCTTCGGGCTCGAGGTCAACAAGCCATCCGGTAGGTTGGGATTCCACGATTCCAACCGAGAGGATGGGGCGTGCGGCGCCATGTAGCATCGACGGCTGGAGAGTGCGGTATCCAGCCACGCCTTATCCGCGATCTCGTCGTCGACGTGAATCGTGGTCGGACCAGATATTCGGAGTTGAACTCGGTCCCCGCGTTCGTAAAACGTCCACGCCATGAATTCGTTGGCCTCGAGCTCTCCTTGTTTCCGGCTCCGACGGTCGGAATTGAACGTCAGGATCCTTGCGGCCGGATCTACCGCCCGAAGCACGACCGATCTCGCCTCAGGCCTACCGTCGAGGCCGATCGTTGAGACGACCGGCAGGTGCCATTCGTGCTTTCCGTCTGAAACCGCCCGGGCCAGTTGATCCCAAGTCTCGGTCAGTTGTTCGTCAAGAGAACGGGCGGGATTAGCGATGGGGTCTGCAGTCATAGCGTCATCATCGTCGAAATCTCGGCCAGAGTGCGCGGTTCGAGGATCTCACCCGAGCCGTCGCTTCGGAGCTCGACCGACTCGTCTCGAATCAGCACGAATCCTCCATCCTGCCGAATCCACAGTGCCGCGATTCCCGAAACAGGCCTGTAGCAATCCGTTTTCTTGAACCCCGGAGATCGTTCATGATCCGCACCGCCTGCTGTGCAAGCGACAGAACCGACGACAGTGCTCTTTCGGCGGACGAGGCGAGCCTCGACGTCAAGACCGATTTTGCCTCGAGTGTCGACTTGCCTCGTATCGAATCCGCAGTTCGTGAAATTCTCATCGCCATCGGCGAAGATCCGGATCGACCGGGCCTCCTCGACACGCCCCGGCGAGTCGCCAGCGCCTACGAAGAGCTCTTTGGGGGAATCGGTGTCTCACCAGCAACCCACCTCGCTCGACAATTCGAGCAGGATGGTGAGGATCCGGTGATGGTCACGGATATCGCCTTCACCAGCATGTGCGAACATCACCTCCTTCCATTCAGTGGGGTGGCACACATTGCGTACCAACCTCAGCACGGCCGGGTGGTTGGCCTGTCGAAGCTCGCTCGAACCGTGGAAATCCTCGCCCGCCGTCCGCAACAACAAGAACGACTGACCCGTCAGATTCGACTCGAAATCGAGAAGCACCTGGACCCCGCGGGCGTCTTGGTCATGGTCGAGGCAACTCACTCCTGCATGCAAATTCGTGGGGTCAAGGCTCGCGGGGCGTCAATGAAAACTCGGTCGGCTGGCGGCCGTTGGGAGCGTGACCACGAGACACGGCGTGAGATTCAGGCGATGATGGCCAAAACGTGACCCTGCCCCTCTCTTTGGATCGAGCATGTCCCCGGACGCCCCCATTCTGATCATCGGTGCCGGCCTCGCCGGACTTGCCGCTGCCCGCGAACTCGATCGCCACGGGCTCCGCTTCCGCCTCCTTGAGGCCTCCGATCGCGTCGGCGGACGACTCGGCTCGACGGTGATCGAAGGATTCGTCTGCGACCTTGGCTTCCAAGTCACGATGTCGAACTACGCGATCCTCGAATCACTGGTGGACCGTACCACCCTTCCTCGGGATCCTTTCCTGCCCGGCGCTCTGGTCTGGACTGGTCGTGACCGGATCCGGATCGTCGACCCGCGTCGCTCTCCGATCAGCGCGCTCGGCGTCGTGGTTCGTGGGTTCGCCGGGTGGCGGGATCTTCGTGCTGCAGCCAGGTGCCGTCGCGCCGCACACCGTGCGAAATCGGAAGGTTCGCCCCGTGGCTCCGCCGATTCCTTTATCCGCACCGTTGGATTCAGCGATCGATTCCGCGAGTCGTTTCTCAGGCCGTTTTTCGGCGGGGTGTTTCTCGACGAAAGCCTCTCGGTACCGGCCGGTCGTTTCCTTCGCACCCTCGATCGGTTCGCGACCGGTGTCGCCGAACTTCCACGAGGCGGCATGCAGGCCATCGCTGATTCAATGGCCGGACCGGTTCATGATCGAATCGAATTCGGTCGCCGAGTAGATCGATTGGACGATCTGGGCGTGATGCTTGAGAACGGAGAGCACATCGATGCGGCCGGGGTCATTCTTGCGACCGAGTTCGATACCACGATGCGATTGCTCGGGCACCCCACCACGGATGCCCCCGAATGGTCGTCGACCGTCGCCCTGCACTTCGAAACCGGAAGCCCTGTTCTGACCGAGCCGATCATCGTCCTCAACGGAAGCGGCAAAGGCGAGGTCAATCTCGTCTCGAGTTCAACCGCCGTGACCCGCGACGTCGCGCCCGATGGACGGCATGCGGTCACCGTGAGCCTGCGACCGGGCCGAAACATCCAATCGGATTCCGCCGCGATCGGTCAAATCGCACGCGAGGCCGCGACCATGATCGGCGTCGATGCGTCGGACTGGAGACACCTCACGACGACCGCGATTCAACGCGCGCTTCTCGCAGGTCCCACCGTCGAAGGGCATCCGGAGACCCCTGCAGGCGTCGAAATCGCGGGCGACTGGCTTGACGACCCCTCGATCGACAATGCGATTCAGAGTGGGATCGAAGCCGCTGACCGATTCGCAACCACGACCGCCGGAGTCACTGGATGAAGTCGCCTCCCCGAACCATGCTCTGGCTCCGAGGCGATCTTCGACTCGATGACAACCCGGCGTTGGCCGCCGCGGTCCGCCGTGGCAAGGGCGGCTGCACCGCCATCTTTATCATGACACCGGAGCAGTGGACACGGCACCATTGGGGTGCACACCGCCGAGGCATGGTGGTCGGCGCGATCCACGCTCTTCGGCCGAGGCTCGAGTCTCTCGGCGTCGATCTTCGGGTAATTCAAGGGACTGATGACCTCACGCTCCCGGAAGTTCTGTTCGACGTTGCCCGCACCCTCGATGTCTCGGAGATCCATGCCAATCGAGAGTTCGGCGTCAACGAGGACCGCCGCGACGAACTGGTCACGGCTGCCGCTGGTGACGACATCGATTTCATCCGGCACGAGGACCAGACCATCTTGGCGGTCCGAGAGATACGCTCCGGCGGCGGAACGCCCTACACCGTCTTCACACCTTTTAAGAAGAAGTGGCTCGCCCTTCTGGAGGAAGTCGGCATCCCGGAGATTGCGACGACCGGCAAGGCTACTCGCAACCCCCACCTGGTCTCCGGCAAACTTCTCCCGCGGGAAGTCGAGCCGTCGTCGGAACTCGCCCCGGATTCACTCTTTACTCCTGGCGAAGACGAACCACTGCGAAGACTGGAAAGGTTCCTCGACGGCCCGATCCTCCGCTACCACGAAGACCGCGATCCGCCAGCGCTCGACGGCACCAGTTCGCTCTCACCGTGGCTGGCGTGCGGATCGATTTCGCCACGTCGAATTCTCCACCACCTCGTCGACGCCCACGGATCGATCATCGACCGCTGGCCTCAAGGGCCGTCGACCTGGCTGAGCGAATTGATCTGGCGGGAGTTCTATCGACATGTCATGGACGGGATTCCCCGACTCTCAATGAACCGGCCACTCCACGGTTGGACGGATCGCGTCGCGTGGCGGGATGACGAGGCTGGATTCCAGGCGTGGTGTGAGGGTCAGACGGGGATCGGCATCGTCGATGCCGGTATGAGACAACTCGCACACACTGGCTGGATGCACAACCGAGTCCGCATGATCGTCGCGATGTTCCTCGCGAAGAATCTCTTGATTGACTGGAGACGAGGCGAAAGGTTCTTCATGAACCAGCTCGTCGACGGCGACTTTCCCAGCAACAATGGTGGATGGCAATGGGCCGCTTCGACCGGGACCGACGCCGCCCCGTACTTTCGAATCTTCAATCCAGATCGCCAAGCGGAACGATTCGATGCCGAAGACCTGTATATCCGCAGGTGGGTTCCGGAGTTCGGCACCGCCGACGCGCCGCCCCCCATTGTGGATTTGAAGCGCACGCGGGTTCGTGCCATCGAAGCCTTCAAGTCCGCGAAAAGCCTGGGGTAGTGACGATTCCGAGGATTCAATCCTCGAGCACCGCGATCTCCGCCTGATCGTCTCTTACCTCTCGGAACGGTCGCCGGGCCAACCGCGGTGACCCCGACTAATTCGACGCACCGCCGGGAACTTCGAACACCATCACTCGATCTCGCGTGGTCACGAAGAGCCGTCGTCCATCCGACCCGCCGAAGCACGCATTGGCAACCCAAGCCGCATCGGGAAGAAGGGTTCGGATCAGGGCGCCGTCCTTGGTCAGGACCAGCAGCCCCTTTCCGGTCAGGATCACCTCGTCGTTCGGTCCCAAAGACATGCCGTCCGACCCCAGCGGGAAGAAGGGCCGCCGATTGATCAACGCCCCCAATGCCGTCACGTCGAAGACATCGGTCACACCGCCATCGAGATCCGCAATCCAAAGCCTTCGCCCATCGCGGGCTCCGACGATTCCATTGGGTCGCACAAAATCACCCGCGACCATCTTGGTGACGCCGTCCGGAGATCGTCGGTACACCGCCGCAGGAATCGGCGTGCGCCCTGGCTCATGCCACGGCCGTCCGTAGAACGGATCGGTGAAAAAGATCCCGCCGTCGGGTGCCACCCAGAGATCATTGGGACCGTTAAAGGGTTGACCCTCTCGCCTTGCCAGCACCTCGACCGACCCATCTTGATTCCAGGCTATGAGTTGGTTGTCTTTTTCGGCGCAGCCCACGAGCCGACCATCAGCGAGCATGCCAAGACCATTTGCTCTGAGCGATGGTTCATGCTTGATCGTGAGCCGACCAGCCAGATCGAGCATCATGACGCGATCCTTGGGTTGATCCGTAAAGAGAAGGTTCCCACTCGGGATCACCACCGGCCCTTCCGTAAACGCGAAACCACCGGAGAGGATCTGACCTGGACCCACCGCCGCCCAATCACCATCTGCTTCCAATTGGATTTTCCGAACCATACCGCCGTCTTTCCGAGCCTCGTCAACCTCGAAGAAGCGTAGTTCGCCATCGATGGTGCCGTCCGCCAGACGCATGGAACCGCGAAAACCAAGAATGCTCGCGCAACTCGCCAATGCGTCGGCGTCTGCACCGGGTGAATCTCCGCCGCGAACCACCGCCGTCACTTCTCGCCGAACCACGATCGGCTCACGGGTTCGTGGATCCAGGAGATGGCTCAGACGCTCAAGCTTTCCAGCGTCCTCCACCTCCAGAAACTGTTCGACATCTCCGCTGGTTGCCACCGCGGCATTGACGAGCAGGATGGTCTCCGAATCGTCTTCCTTCACGGTCTGAATTCGCACCCGCCATCCTTCACGCTCGGGGGGTGGGTCGCCCGCCACCAGATCACCGCCGACCTCTATTAACGCTCGGCTCAGACCATGTGCCCGAAGTACTTCCATGGCGGCATCGGCGGCCATCCCCTTCCCGATTCCACCGAAGTCCAATTGCATCGCGGCCGTTCGACAGCGAGCCGTGCCTTGGGCCGGATCAAAATCGAGTTTCTCGAAGCCCACCGCATCGGAAGCAAACATGACACTCGACCGCGGGGGTCGCCGACCTTCACTTCGAGCGGCCCTCCAGAGCGCCGTCAACGGTCCGATGGTGGGATCGAAGGCACCGCCACTCTGGTGATACCAGCGATGCGACATGGCGATCGCGGAGGACAGGTCGGCGGACACCGAAACGTCTTCGCCGACGACCTCGACCAGTCGTCTCGATTCGCTTTTCGGCCGGTAGTCGCTGAGCGCCGCTTCCATCTCCGCCATCCGGTCGAAGGCCTCGCGGGTCGCGGCATGTCCCGATGCCTCATCTGGCGCATAGACCTGAATCGATGCGCGTCCCCCCATCACGATTCGACGATCGATGACCCGGACATCAGCACTTGCGGAGATGACCAGAGCGCACGGGATGGCCACGGCACCGACGCAACAGATTTTGATGAAGGCCTGGTTCAGGCCCGAAAATTGTCGCATTCGCGATACGCCTCGATCAAACGATTCACGCCATCTTTTCCACCCAGACTCAATCCGTGCTCCATCCCGACAATTCCGTCGAAACCACGACGGTGAATATGCCGGAAGATGTTTCGGAAGTCGATCTCTCCGGTGGTTGGCTCACGCCGTCCCGGATTGTCGCCAACTTGGAAGTAGGCGATCTCGCTCCACGCCTGATCCATATACGGGATGAGGTTTCCCTCGGTGATCTGTTGGTGATACAGGTCATCGAGAATCTTGCAACTCGGACTTCCCACCGATTCACAGATCATGAACGCCTGTGGCACTTCGGTGAGGAACAACCCCGCGTGATCACGTCGATTAAGCGGTTCAAGCACCATCACCAGATCATGCGGCTCGAGAATCGCTGCACATCGCTTGAGATTCTCGATCACATTCGCAGTCTGAAAATCCCACGCGGCGGATTGGCTATATCTCCCGGGGACGACGGTCATCCAACGAGCACCGCAACGCTTGGCGATCTCGACCGACTTTTTCATCTTTGCTTCCAACCGCTCGGTCGTGGCAGAGTCGCGCTTAACGAAAGTCTCCGCACCCAAATCAGCTTCGGCGACGAAAACTCCCATCTCGATTTCAAGGCGTTTCATTTCATCGCCGATCCGCTTTTGCTCCTCTTCAGAGCGGCCCGGCATCCCGTTGTCTTCCCACGCCCGAAAGCCCTGTTCGCTGGCAAACCGAAGTTGATCAAGGTGATCCTTGCCAGAGATCGCGTTGAACATGCCAAAATGCGGCGCGTATTTGAGGTTGAAGGCGGCCGCCGGTTTCGCGTCTTGTCCGGCTTCAAGATCGGCAGCGCCAGCCAGCCCGGTCGCCAGACCCGCAACCGTCACGCCGCCAGCGGTGGAGATGAAGGTGCGTCGTTCGATGTTCGCCATGCGTGGACTCTCCAATGTTGACTTTGATTATCCTTCGCCGCGACGCGCGTCGTCGGACCGATTCATTCGGGTCTTTCCGGGTACCGGAACCGGCGGATTGGTCATCTCCGCAAACTCCATGATTTCGGGCATCAGATCTTGCTCACTGTTGAGCGCCTCTTCGAAGGTGATCACTTTGCCGGTATACGCAGCTTCTCGGCCCATGATCGCGGTGAGCGTGCTTTCTGCGATTCGTTGGCCTTCATTCAAGTACGGACCACTCCCTCGGATCGAGGCTTGGAGATCCATGTGCTCCTGCACATAGGGATTCTTCTGCGGACCCTTGAATCTCCATGCGTTGGGGCCCGTGAGTTGAGCACGACCGGAGCTCAGCGTTGCGGTTCCCTCCGAGCCGGTGATCAATTCTTCGACGCGGCCATCAGTGCCGACCTGCTGCCGACACATGCTCATCGCAAAACGGTCGTCCGGATAGCCATATTCCAGACCGAAGTGATCGAAGATGTGTCCGTACTGATCGGTCGTCCTCGCCTGGCGTCCTCCAACCCCGAACACCTTCTCCGGTGGTGACTGAAAAGCCCAGTTGATCGCATCGAGATTGTGGACATGCTGCTCGACGATGTGGTCACCGGAGAGCCACGTGTAGTAGAGCCAGTTACGAATCTGGTTCTCCATGTCGGACCGGTCTTCAGTCGCGTCAACGTTCCAGAGCCCACCCATGTTCCAGTAGCAACGGGCGGCTAGAAGCTTGCCAATGTCTCCGCGATGGAGCCGTTCCATCGCCTCGAGATAACACTTTTCATGCCGACGCTGCGTGCCCGAGACCACGGAGAGCTTCTTCGCTTTTGCCGCCGCCGCCCCCTCCATGACTTTTCGAATGCCGCTCGCGTCGACCGCCACCGGCTTCTCCATAAAGACATGCTTGCCACCGGCCACGGCGGCTTCAAAATGCTGGGGACGAAATCCCGGCGGCGTGGCGAGAATCACCATGTCGCAGTCAGTTCCAATCACGCCTTGAAAAGCATCGAAGCCAACGAACTGCCTTGATTCAGGAACATCCACCCGGTCCCCGTCACGCTTCTGCAAGTTATCGCGACTGCCTTTCAGCCGGTCTATAAAGAGATCTCCCATCGCATGAATCTTGACGTTCGGTCCGGCTTCGAGTGCATTCACCGCGGCGCCGGTGCCTCGCCCACCGCATCCGATGAGACCGACTGTGATCTCCTCTTCGCGGCGAGGCATCGCCCCGAGGATCGATGGTGCGGCAGAAACGATCGCCGGCATTGCGGCGACCATTCCCACGGAACGAACGAAATCACGGCGGTCAAGGCTTTGGTCGGTCATCGGGAAAACTCCCATGCGAGGGTGATTCGGAAGACGGTCTCGCCGCTCCGAAGAATTTCATTGTCCAGCTTTGTTGATTTGATCCATTCTGTCTGCAACATCGATCAGCCAGGCACGATCGCCACCGCTAATCTCCGCGGTCATCCAGCCTTCATATCCAATTTCATCTAACGCGTTCATGACCGCAGGCCAATCGCAGTCGCCCTCAAGAAGCCCGACATTAAAGCCTTCCCAGCGGCCCTCCTTGTCGAGTTTCTCGCGGCTGTACTCCTTCACATCGACCTTCATGACCCGAGGCCCGAGAATCCTGATCCACTGCTCCGGCCAGCCGTAGGCGACGAGATTCCCAACATCAAGATACCAGCCCACCCGCGGGCTCTGAAATGAGTCCACGAACTCGGCTGCTTCGCGTGGGCTAAGAAGAAAGTTGTTCCAGACGTTCTCGAAGAGGATGTCGATCCCGGCGGCTTCAGCATCCGGGACGACCCTGAGAATCTCCGCCCGACTCCGCTTCCAAGCCTCGTCGTACGGCATCCCCTTTCGAACGACCGCTGGCACCACGAGTACCGAGGTGGCGCCATACGCCTTCGCATCTTGGATCGCTTCGCGAATAGCCTCGACGCACTTTGCCCGAACGGCCGGGTCGTCGTGGTTCAACGGGCTTGCCCAGTGCTCACTGCACACCACGCCATGAACTGGAAGGCCAGTTGCCTTCGACGCCGCGACGACCTCGTCGACGGTCCATGAATTCGGGCTCGGCAATTCGACCCCGTCAAATCCGAGTTCTTTCAATAGACGAAACTTCGCTTCGAGCGTCTCGCCGTCCTTGACCATCTCGATCTTCACGGCTTTTTTCATGCTTCGCTCCGAAGTCTTCGGTGACGAAGTGCCGGCGACGACTGGCGGAGCCGACGACGCACCAACCATGGATGACACGACCACCAGCAGAATCATGACTCGAATCATCAGTGCTCCATGAAGACCGTCTTGATCGTGATGTTGAGAACTCCATCGCCTCGACGGCTCAGCTGAACTTGTAAACCCCCGGCTGCGGAATCACGATTGGCGGACGCGGGCCGAACTTCGGATCCGCAGGAACAATCTCTTTCTGCGAATTCATGATTTCGTCCCAAGTGATGGTACGGCCGCTATAGCCAGCCTCCCGGCCCATGAGCCCCATCGCCACCGACTGCGTCATCCAATCACCGTCATTGATCAACTCGCCATCGCGGATCGCTTTGAAGAGTTCATTGTGCTCGGTCTGATACATGCTGGGGGTCGCACCCTTGAATCGAAACGCGGTGGCGCCGTCGTTGAACTTGAGATTTGACTGCCTTGGCGCCCATCCGTTCACGAAGCCGATTCCCTTACTTCCAGCGATCCAGTCGGTGTTGTCGTTGGAGCAGTTTGGAACCTGGCGGCAGGTCAGGAATCCACGAGCGCCATTTTCCCATTCGTAGATCACCGCGAAGTGATCGAAGATGTCTCCGCGTTCGGCACCTTCCCGAAGCCCTCGCCCCGCCAGTGCCGTTGCTTTGACCGGAGGCTTGTTACCCATTGCCCAGTTCATCTTGTCAACGCTATGAACGGCCTGCTCGACGATGATGTCGCCGGACAGCCAATTCTGATGTTGCCAGTTTCGCAACTCGAAGTCCATGTCGGTCATTTCAGGAGTTCGAGCGCGGGTTCCCAGTGGACCCGTGTGATAGGTCGAGTGAACGGATTCGATCTCGCCGAGCGCGCCATCGTTGATCTCACCGTACATGGCTCGTTCAGGCATCGAATACCGCCAACAGAACCCGGACATCAGCTGAGTGCCCTGGCTCTTTGCTTTCTTCGCAGACTCCATCACGCGGCGAAGGCCGGGCATGTCGGTGGCCATCGGCTTCTCACAGAAGACGTGCTTCTTCGCGGAAACGGACTTCTCAAGATGGTCTGGACGGAAACCTGGAGGAGTTGCCAAGATGACGACGTCCACGTCGCTCTCAAGTACTTTGTCGATCGCGTCGAAGCCGACGAATTGTCGTTCTTGATCCACCATCACCCGGGTCCCGTGCTGGTTCTTGAGACCGTTGTAACTGTTCTTGAGGCGGTCCTCGTAGACATCACCCATCGCCCAGAGCATCACCCCCGGGTCGGCGTTGATCGCCTGATTGGCCGCACCGGTGCCTCGCCCACCACAACCGACCAGCCCGACCTTCAGCCGGTCGCCAGCGGGCGCAGCGCCCCAGACGGGCATGGCGAGGCCAGCGATCGAGCCCGTCGCCCCAACCGCGGCGGCGGCCTTGACGAAATCGCGTCGATCCACCCCTTGAACAGCGGCGTTTTCGATTTTGGTCGGAGCGTCAGGGTTTATCTTGTGAGTCATGGAGATCTCCAGTCAGGCCGCCTGGGCATCAGACGGTGCAGGGCATAATTCGAAGAACGGGCGAGCGCAAAATACTCAACTTCAAGGATCACAGACGAGCCGGACACCGACCCAGTCGTTCGATGCGAGCCACCACGGGCTCTTGGGGATCTGTGGATCGCCAGCGTTCCATTCCGTGGTAAAAGGCTTGCGATAGTCGAGGGCGACATCGGCGACAGGATCGATGAATGAACCGCCCATCGCGACATAGGTTCCATCTTGAGCAACCGCATATTCACTGACATTGCCCCAGATGTCATGCAGTCCGTGGTCATCCACGGGCTTCGATCCGACGGCCTGGGTCGAGTACTCCGAATTTTCCTCAAACCATCCCTGCGCAAGCCTCGACTCGGCATCATCGATTCCACTGTTGGCAAGAAGAAAACGCATTTCGGCCTCAGTCGGTATCCGGATCGTCCGGCCGGTCTTGACGCAGAGCCATTCAAGAAACTGCTTAACCGCCGCGGGACTCGCACTCAGTAAGGCATAGCCCGCGTGCCCGTAACCTCGATCCGCCAGAACGTATGGCTTGCTTGGCCGGGTCACGGCATCCGAGTCGGGCGTACTCTCGCCGGCATCTGTATCTAGGTTGAAGATGAAGGCGTCGTAGAGATCCCACGTCGCCTCCGTGGCCGAAACGTAGAACGCTTCGATACCGTCGCCGGGAACGACCGGCTGCATCTTTAAGGTGACGCTGGTTCCGTTGATCGGTAGCTCAAAGGCGGCCAACGCCGGATCGGCCATCACCGATGTCACCTGAGCAATCGGTTTCGATGCCTCGGCATTCACCATCGTTGTGGTATCCGCCTTGTGGCAGCCCGTCAGAACAGCAGAAGAGATACCGAGCATGGCGGCGCCCGTGTTGATCATGATCATCATGATCATCATGACCGGCCCCCCGTCTCGGACCCGCTCATGAACCGTGTTTCGCAACCCGCTAATCGTCATTCAGACACTCCGGCTCTCCGGCCACCGTTCGGCGGTCCGAGCCGATGCCGGAATCGGCATCGGGATTCATCTCTGTTTACCGGCGATCGCCACCGGAAGTTCGTAAAACATTCGTCACCGCCTACCGACGATGCTTCAGCCATCCGCGCCGTGTGGGGGCACGATGAACATCAGCATCCCGGCATTGGGGTGCCGAGCCGTCATGATCGCCGTTTCTGATGCCGGGGTCCAGTACTTCCGAGCGGAAGGTGAGGAATTCGATCTGATACCGCCGGGATTCTTGATCGATCATCGGATCATCGATCCGAAAGAGAGTTTCCGGTCGCCGAGGAATCCGCCGCCGATCGATCAGGATGTCCAGTTGAGCAGGAGAATGCCTAGATCGACGCCATCGACCACCCCGTCGAAGTTGAAGTCGGCCGGAGAGTCAGCGTCACCCCATGAAGCGAGAAAAATTCCAAAGTCGCGACCATCGACTTGGCCATTGTTATCCAAATCTCCTGGCATCACACCAATACATCCCCAGTCGAGCAGTTCCAGTTGGTCCACCGCTGCCACCACCGTCGAATCTTCGCCCAGATCGCGAACGGAGAATCGGAGCCTGACCGGCGAAGCCGCCGATGGCCCAGAGAGGGGCAGATCCACCTTGATCCACTCGGATGTGCCGAACGTCACCAAATCAACCAAATACCACGTGGCACCGTCGTCATAGGACAGCTCAACTTCGAAGCGGTCTTCTGCCGCGATGACATTTTCGGATCGAAGCCAGTGCCGATACCGGATGGTCGGCCGGATCATTCCGAGCGGATCCAGTGGCGGCGATTCCAACGTCGTCACCCCACGGTCCACGTCTTCATCCCCGGCGCCTGTCATGAAACAGGCTCCACCATCGCCCCAACCGCTCATCGGCCCAAACACGTCGTCGCTACCCGGCACCCGACGGGTCCAGATTCCCGTCAGTGCATCGTCCGATCGAAGGCCGAATGACCAACCGTCATCTGACTCGCCATCTTCAGATTCCATCACCAAGAGCTCGTCGGCCACCATCGCTTCAAATTGACCATTCGGATCCACCAGAATCTCGCCCGCCAAAGTTTCTGCCATGAAGCTGAAGACCAGGTCGTCCGGACACTGTTCCGATGCCGGGAGTTGCACCTCAAATTGCCCCGCGACTTCGGAAGGTTCACCCAATGCCATGCCTGCGGCTCCACTCTCAAACTCATACTCCATCATCACGGTCGACGTCTCGATTCCCTGAATCTCGACTCGGATCACCGCACCCGACGAGCCAATCAAGCTCGGGATACCGTTGGGATACTGAAAACTTGAAGCCTCTTCCTCGAGCTGAACTACGAATAGTCCATGTTGCATGTCACTCAAGAGGATGGTGCCGGAAGGGAGGAACGGGTCAACACCCCAGCATCCCTGGTAGCCCGTCGCATCCGACTCGGGATAGGTGTCGAAGGAACCAATCTCTTCGAGGTGATTGCCATCCACCTCCAGAACTCGAAGGCCCGTTTTGTAATTCGCGGCGTAGAGTCTGCCATTCAAGAAGAAGCAATTGTGATTATTGGAGATCTTTCCATTGCTCTGAGTCTCGCCGAGCACGGGCGCATCAAGGTCAGAGATGTCGATGCATTGCCACGTGGAGTGATTGCTCGTCTCATCGTTCGAGTAGAGCCATTTGAGATCACTGCTCGCAGAGGACTGATGGCTGTATCCCGCGTTCGGCCAAGTGATTCTCGAAAGCAGTACGCCAGCAGGATTGATGCTCTCTGGACTGCCAAAGTCAACGATCGAAACACCGGTATCGGTACCGCCATTGTTGAATCCGTCGTTTAGAAAGCCGATCAAGTGACCACGATAATCCGTATCTGGCCCCGTTTCGGGATAAACCAGCAAACTCGCATCATGCACGTAGCGATCCGGTCGACTCCCCATGAGAACTGGAACCGCGGGGTCTTCATTGACGCTATACATGCGAAAATTCGATCCGCATCGAGCGAGGATTCCGAGTTCGGGACACGCGACGAGGTTGTGCGCCGAACCCTCTCCCACGTCGCCGAGAAACTCAACCACGCCGGTGTCAATTGATGACATGTCGAAAACCAGCGTCCCACCAGATTCGCCATCAACGTACGCATGATCTCCGATGGTCTTGACATCTCCCCACAACGAGGACACCGCGCCTCGAGGGTGAATGTGAACAACCACAGGATCATTGGGATTCGTCACTTCGACCCAAGCGACCGATTCTCGGGTGGTGACGATTCCGTACTCGCGCCCCGATGCGGAAACATGATGCCAGAGGTCCGAGCCGTTTCCAGTTCCACCGAGCACGTTGACAGGAATCTGCGCTACAAATACGACACCGGATCCGGCGTCGTCCCAGCTTGAGCCGAGCCCATTGGTACCGGCGAGAACGATTTCGCCCGGAATAGAAGGCTCCGGATTTTGTTTCGGATCGCCTTCGTGTCCAACCGCCACTGATAATACGGCCAAAAGAGGCAAGGCTTTGACCAAAGTCACTCGACGTTGCATGACACTGGTGAGTGCATGACGGAGACTCGAACAGATCTTTGATTTTTCGATCGATCGGAAGTGGAACATCTGCTTCCCTGCCAAATGGTGCGAGAAAAAAACGCGCACTTTCGTCAATGGCCTCTAGATCATAGTCCGGATTTCAAGAATTTCTCCCATTAAACCGGGCTATTCAATGTTTTTCTTCGACGTTACCAGCATGCCTCCTGACCAGTTTCGAGACTGCAAGATCTTCCCGAGCCCACAAAAAATCGGCCCGGATGCTTGATCCGAGCCGATGCCTTCGCTGTCAATTTTAACCATCAACTCGATAAGAGCCTCGTCATCGCCTAGAACGTCCAACTGGCGAGGAGGATACCGAGGTCATCACCACCAACCATTCCGCTGTCATTAAAATCTGCGGCGGGATCGGATGTTCCCCAGACGGCGAGTAATAACCCGACATCAGCGCCGTTGACGAGACCGTCACCGTTGAGATCACCCGGTATCGAATCATCACACTCCACACCGAACACTCTGAGATTGTCGATACCGGCTTCGACCACCGATCCTGCGTTGAGATCACTGGCGACAAATCGCATCTGCATCTGACCAGTCGGCGTGATCACGCTGTTGATGACGAAATCTACGGTGACCCATCCATTCGCGTTCTGAGTCACGTTCTCAACCAAAGTCCAAGAACCACCCGCATCATTACTCACGTAGATCTGCATTGAATCCTGGCCAGGGGAAGCGCCGACATCGTTGGAGTACCAACGGTCGTAACTCAATCTGGTTCCATCCGGACCAAGGCCATCAAAGATTGGGGAGATGAGCGAGGTTTCGCCGCCGTCAATATCACTGTTGGAGTCGCCGGGGTTAATGTCGGTCAAGAAGCATGGACCGTTTGGGTCACCGCTTCCATCGGTGCAAGGATCACCGCGGCCGTTGCACTGCGGAAGCCCGAGGTCCCAGATGCCGCTCGCGGCGGTATCACCCGCCACACCGAAGATCCATCCAGTCGCCGAGGACCCATCGAAATCGATCAGGACAACTTCGCCATCGGAAACCGACGCGAGATGAGGCCCACTGTTGTCGTTGTAGACTTCGCCTGCAATGGTGGTCGCACTGAATTCAAAGGTCACCGAGTCCGGGCATGACGGCGCAGCGGCGATCTGGAAAGACCAGACTCCGGGGTCCGAGGTCAGGACGCCGTCAGCGGTTCGGGATTCGCCGTCGGACAGGAACGAATAGGCCATGGTGGCCGACTCAACTTCAGCGCCGTCTTCGGAGATCTCAACGAGCAGGTTCGCCCCGGACGAGGGGATCGTCTCTGGGAGGCCATCGGGGAAAGAGAAGCCGATCGGCGCGATATCGAGCTGGAAAATGACCAGTCCGCTCTGGAAATCACTGGCGATAATCGTTCCGCTTTCGAAGAACGGGTAAACGCTCCACGCGCCGTTGAAGCCACTGTTGTCGTTCGCCGGATAGGTGTCGAAGTGAGCAATCTCGTTCAGGAAATTTCCGTTTCGCTCGAGGATTCGAATTCCCGCGGTGTAATTCGCGGCGTAGACGAGACCATCGTGAACATAATTGTTGTGATTGTTCGACGACATTGGAAGCGACTGTGTCTGCCCGAGGATTGCGTTGGTCAGATCTGAGATCCGAATCATCTGCCACGTCGAGTTTAAGGCCGTCTCATCGTTTGAAATCACCCAATTGAAATCTTCGGTATGCCAAGACTGATGGCTGTAGCCAGCGCCGGGCCAGACCACTCTCGAAAGAAGGGTGCCGGACGCGTTAAAGTTCTGTGGCGTGCCAAAATCGACGATCGAAAGTCCCGTGTTACTTCCGCCGCCGTTGTTGCCGTCGTTGAGAAAACCAATGATGCGTCCACGATAGAGAGAATCGGGGCCGTTTTGTGGATAGAGCACGAGGTCGGCATCATGGACGTACCGGTCGTTCCACGCACCAATGAAGGCGGGCGCTTCGGGATTGCCTGCGGTTGAGTAGAAGCGAAGGCCCTCACCCGATCCGCCACACTTGATCAAGAGATTCGCCTGGGGAAGCGCCGCAATGTTGTGGGTTTCTGAATTACCATTGGCAGAAGACTCGCCGACGTAACTGACGACACCCTTATCGATGGCAGACATGTCAAAGATCTTGATCGATCCGCCGCTCTCGCCAACCGCGTAGGCGTGACTGCCGATGACCTTGACATCACACCACAGCGAACTCGTCCCACCACGCTGATACGTGTAGACGACTTCGGGCGCGAAAGGGTCCGAAACTTCCACCCAAGCGATAGCCGATTCCATCCCAACGATGGCATACTCTCGGCTGGACGGGGACGTGTATCCCCAGCAATCTGATCCGCTCCCTGCTCCTCCGAGCTGGTTGATCGGAACTTGGGCGCAGAAGATGGTGTTCTCTTGACTACCAGCCCACCCGCCCGCGATCCCATCACGATCGCCGTAGAGGATGTCCCCGTACACCGGCGGTTCGGGGTTGCGTTTCGGATCGTTCTCATGCGCTAGCGCAACCGATCCCACCGAAACGGCCGAGATAGAGAGCAACGTTGCCAGGCGGTGAATTCGAGTCTTCAAGTCTATTTCCTAGTTGATCGAGGGATGACCCAAAAGGGTCGATTGAAATCATGTCAGCCTGAACCAGTCTGTCTGACTGACTGAATCTATAGGCCGACTCCATGTGGCTTGACAACATCCTGCTGTTCTAAATCTGACCTATCTGGACATCGAACTGGAACGGAGCCGATTGCCATGGAGGTGGACAGTTCCAAAGAATGCGCCCGAATCGGGCCGCGGGTAGGAACATTCCGCCAATCGACCTTGTTTAAACGTACTGACGGCCAATTTGTTCCTGCTTTCTCAGGATGAGTGATGGTTTTTCAGGGCGATGGCGAATGAGCTCTTGGTCCGAGAACATCAGCCTGAGGGCGATATCATCTCTGGCACAGAATTCAGAGATTCGATCTGGGGTCCTGGACCAGCCAGCGTCCGAAGAAACGCCGCGAGATCATCGATCTCTCCGATGTCGAGGTTGAGCGGCGTGAGAACCGACTCTTGATGGTGGCCGAGTTGGACGGCCCCCTCCAATGTTGAATAAAAGTGAAGCACGGATTCGAGATCGGGCATGGAACCATCGTGCATGTAGGGCGCCGTCCGACCGACACCACGAAGCGTCGGCGTCCGGAAGGCACCCCACGCCTCCGGATCACGCTTCACCCCACGACTCAGGATCGCCTGCCGCCCTTCGATGTCATCGCTGTATCGCCCTGCGGCATTAAACGCATCTTCACGTACCAAGAGCGAGCCCTCGTACCGGCCTGAATCCGTCGGAAGTCCGTCCGCGACGGGAATGCCAATATTGTGAAACTCGCCATCGCTCAAGAGCGGCCCACTGTGACATTCCCAGCATTCCGCTTCGCCAAAGAACAACCCGAGCCCTCGAAGCTCGGAAGCATTCAAAATGGATCCTCCGTCTCCTCCCTCGGCGACCACTGCAGCCCATCGATCGAAGCGACTGAGCCCGCCCTGAAGTGTTCGCTGGAACGCCGCCAGCGACTTCCCGATGTTGGCCGCAACTCGATTAATCCGATCCTGATCAACCGGCGTCAGCCGTTCCCAGGCCTCCACCGAACCTGAATCGCCGACTGGCCGTGCCGTGGCGGGTAGATCTGAGACGGATAACGGGATCGCCCCGAAGATCGCCTCGTAACGATTCTTCAACTTTTGATCTTCGAGAAAAAGCCTCGCAAGCATGGTTCGGTCGCCGCTCATCTCAAGCGGGCTTTCGATCGGGCGAATGGTGTGACCCCACATCGAATCGCTCCGGCCATCCCAATTAAACCACCGATGATGCGCCGCATCGACCAGGGTTGGGGCATGCCGATCAGCAGTGCCAAGCCCTTTTGATTTTTCGAGGCCGTCGGTAAACCAAAGATCGGGTTGATGACAGGTGGCACAACTCACCTCACCGTTGCCGGAGAGGCGGGGATCGAAAAAGAGTCTCCGTCCAAGTTCGACGGCGTGCGGATCGTCCGCATACTGATTGGTGGAATCCAACGGTGGCTCTGGTAACGGCGAAGAGGTCAACGCCCGCCGCAGCACCGCCGGATCGAACGTGGCATTCTTCTCTCGCTGGCTCGGCGTGATCTCTGTGGCGACGTTTGTCGCTGCCCGTTGTCCCGGATCTTCGCAACCAACGGCGAGCAGTACGGCAAGGAAGACCCAACCCACTGGGCGCTTCCGATTAGTGGAGATGGCGAAAGATACGTTCATCGTTCAAGCTGAACGGTCCATTGCGACCGTTCGGTTTCGTCTCCATCAATCACATCGATCGAAAGTTCCCAACGCCCAGGCATGTGCATGAGAATACCCTCAACCAGCCAAAAGTCGCCCCGGCGAGTGACTCTCGGGACCACGTTCATTCCATGTCCATGATGCGGCATCTCCGCATCCAAGAAGACCTCGATGCCAGCATCAGTCGGTGATCCATCGGCGCGGGCGAGGCGAATTTCCACCGAGAACGGTTCGGATATCGGTAAGTTCGAAACTGACGGACGCCAGGCGACCATCCACGTTCCATCGCCCGACACGCCATCCTGCCAGTCGATATCCCCTGGCGCGACCCCGTCAACCGTCGCTTGCGAGGTTTCAACCGGCGCTTCGGCCACCGGACGATCACAGCCGAGAAGAACGTTCGCACCGACCCATCCTGCCATCAGCCATGGCACGCATGCAGATTGTTTCATTGAGTCACCTCGATTTCGGCATCTGAGGACTCTTCAGTCGTCGGCTCAAAATCGGATCGCAAAAGAAGCGGGCGATCGTGCCCCTGACCCAGACTAAAAGAGATTCGCCATGCACCGGTATCGGGATCAAACACCTGAGCCCGGTGGTTTCCCTGATCGAGCACGACGAGGCCACCATCCGGAAGAAACTCAAGCCCGGCCGGCATCCAGAGCGCTCCGTCCCAAGAGCCCCGTTCACCGCCTCGGGCAAGGACCTGGTCGGCACGGTCGACCACCACGAACCCGTCCGTGTTCCGGTCCGAGACGGCGATGCGCCCATCGGCCATCTCCGCGACGCCGAACGGTCGCACCACGCCGATCGCTGCACCCATGATCTTTCTTTCGACTTCGCCAGCGGCATCGAGGACGAGCACTCGACCCCGTTGGGGTTCGGAGACGATCCATCCACCTGCGGGGCGAACCGCGATCTGCACCGGCATGGTTCCCTCCGGGAGTTGATGGACGTTCAGGACCTCGAGCCGAGCGTCGGTGGTGATGATCGAAGGTCCCGCGGCATCTAAGAGGTTCAGCACGCCGTCGCGAATCACCAGATCACGCAGGTCGAGTTGATCTCCACCCCCGTTGGCCGCGACCCGGGTCGCCAGAAGTTCTTCCTTCCAACTGCGAACGAATCGCCCCATGAACGGATCCATCTTGAGCGGCGCCTCACGGTCTCTGTCCAGACGCCACTTGGAGATGCGACCGAGCCCTCGATCGAGAAAGAAAATCTCCTGCCGGCTCGCATCCACCCCCACGGCCTGAATTCGACCGAAATTCGCCGGGCCGTCACCCCCCCGCGAGAACGTGGTCACGTGAATGGGTATTCCGAAAGTCAGATCGAAAACCACGGCTGACGAAGACTCGGGATCCCACATCGCAAGAAGATCGCCGTCAGCGCCGACATCACTCCCAAAATGACTCTGCACAACCTTGGTCTTCCGAGGGAGCACACTTCCAGTGGGCGATTCGCCTTCGACGACTCTTTCAAAGACTTGGTATCGACGCTCGAACGGCTCCAGCACAAAGGCTTGCTCACCATCCGGTGTGATCGCAATTCCCTCTGGGTAATGGATCCGCCCCTCACCTTCCCGTGGTATCACGGCGTGCATCCCCCATTGATAGAGAAAGGCGGCATCAGTCAGTCGGTGAACCGAGACTCGATGGTTCAATTTGTCAGCGACGAACAAATGTTCTCCGTTCGCCGCAAGATCAACTGGCGTGTTAAAGAGCCCCGGGAACGCGCCTCGGTCACCGATCGAGCGTACCTCGTTCAACTGCGCGTCGAGTCGAACCAGCCGATGACGATCGGTGTCCGCAACCCACGCGCCTCCATCCGACAGCGCCACGATCGCCCGCGCCCCCGGAAACATCGCCGGTCGAGCGGCGAGCTCCGCGCCGGTGGCCGCATCGCGGCGTCGGACGCCGCCTTCGTCGTCGAGCGCCCAAACCGACGAACCAGAGATATCGACTCCAATTCCGCCTGGCTCAACCGTCCATCGCAACTCGCCGGCTCCCAATCGACACTGAACCGATGCATCATCGATCAGTACCCAGCGGTCTTCCGCATCGATCGCCAAATCTCGAAACCCACTCGATTCTGGATCGCCCGAGATGGCACCGAAAGAATCCAAAATCACCACTTCGCCATTCGGGCGAACCGCGATGGCCCTGGCCTCGTCAAGCGCCTCCACTTGGCTGGCAAAGCGACCGAGTCGATTCGTCTCGTCGCGTGGCCGCGTGCCAGCAGCCTCGATCGGCGCCGCGTTCAGAAGAAGAAGCGACACAATGAGTGCCCCAGAGAAATCCAGGACGCCGACCCGCCCCCTCAAGAAGGTTCGTCGATCCAAGCTCAGAATTCGATACAAACGCATGTGCACCTCTCAAAGCCTCCGTGGGGAGATCGCTCAGGCCAGCCGACTCTGGTCATCGGATTGTAGAGATGGCCAACTGCATCAAAACCCACCGGTTCGGAGCCTAGGCCCGCCAATCGAACATGACCACTCCTCACAAGACATGCCAACGCCTCTGAATGCCCGTGAACGCGCGTCACGTGCCCGAGCAGCCTGCCCAAAGGTTTTTTTGGAGGGCCATCTGGATCATCGCAGACAGTCGCTTCCAGACACGAACCGCGACCCGCTTCGAAAATCTCCCCTCGGCCAGACGCTGTCCAGTCACCGCGAAATCCTCAGGTATCCCACCCTCCCTTCGGCCTCCCAGCGCGATCCCGGATGCCACCGGGGGTTCGGGAGAAACGCACGCGGTACGGAATAGCAGAACGCCGCACCCGTGATGGATGCGGCGTTCGTGATTTCGATCAAGACCCGACACGACCGAACCGAACTTCAATCGCCAGACCAGCACGCCGCAAACAGAGATGCGAGTTGGTTCTTCTGCTCAGTCATTGGTCTTCTCCGTCAAGACCTCCGTGGGTCTGGTTCATTGATTTGGCGGCCGAACCGCCCCTTTGAATCGAGCGTATGCCGGGGATCGAACGAAAGACAATACCACTCCCGTGGCAAGAGACCAAAGACTTTGAGAGATGCTCGGCCGGAATCCGATCCACGCGCTGGATTCGGATCTCATTTCTCATCCGACGACGCAGGAATCAACGCCTTCGAAGAATCCATCAGGATCGACGATCGGTCGAGGCCGGGTTGCAACCGGCGGGCGATGAAGCGGTGCATGGCATGGTTGTCTTCCATCACCATGAAGAAGAGACGAGGGATCTGATCGGCCAGAGCAAGGTGTCTCCGAGCGGATTCGATCGCGACGGAGATGCCGAGGCCGCCACCGACAAGGTCCGGCCGAAGCCAGAGCGACGAGTATCGAAGCATCTCCGGCGTGAGTTCATGATGGATCATCCATCCGACGATGTCGCCTTCATGGCGAAGCACCGTGGTCGTCTTCGGAGACACCGGAAGCGTTGATTCGCCGTTCGGATGCAAGCCGAAAGGGATCTCCTGCGTCTCTCGAAGCTCATCGACGCGGGCCCTTTCGTCCGAAGAGAGGTTGGCCCAGGAATCGAACGCGAATCCCGCGGGGAGCCGAGCCGCCCGGTTGTTCTGGTCCACGTGCGCGAGGATCCGGCGACCGCAGTGATGCACCATGGCTGTCGACACCGGGTCGGACCATCCGGAATCTGCCAGCAGCCGCTCCACCAGTCCTGCCGATGGAGCGTCGTGGAACCACGTTCCGCCCACCTCCGCCGCACCCATGTCGACCAGTGTCGAATGCACCGCCTTGAGAAGGCCTCGACCGATGCCTCGACGCCGAGCATCCGGGTGGACGAAGATCGACTCGAGCGAGGCCTTTTCGGAATCGTTCTGGCAACTGAAGACCGCAAGTCCGACGGGTCGCCCCCCGATGGAAGCGCCGATCATGGTCATACCCGCCTCGTGTTCGCATCGGCGATTGGTGTGCGGCGTGGTGTATTGGGCGAACGGCAGGCAGTGGAAGCCGGTCAAGACGCGACACTCGATGACATCCTCGGCATTCATCGGCGGGGCTCCGCGGGAACCGACCATTCCAGAAGTTCACTGCGCAGTGGCTGCAGGCGCTCCACCGCCCGCAGAATGGATGGCGTTTCGGACACGATCCGGGCCTTGCGAACGGAATCCGGCTCATGGTTCCGGTCGGGCTCCTTGCTGTACTCCCTCGACACTGCGTGCATTCTCTCCCGCGTCGTTTCGTCGACCTCGTATCCGAGGAATGCCGGTAGATCGCCGTCGATGAGATGGTGAACGAGATCGGGGTAGTCGACACATCGCACCCGTCCCGCCTTGGGGTCAGCCATGAAACGAGCCTTCAGGGCTTCGTCCTTCCAGCACGCCGCAAACAGGGATGCGAGTTGGTTCTTCTGTTCAGTCATGGTCTTTCCTCCTTTGAGACAGTGGTGTCAAAGAGTCAGCCATCAATCAAAGGCGGTGCACCCCCAGGTGGCGGTGATGCATCCCATACCCCCCGCCGCGTTGCTCAGCTCTTCATCAGAGAGTTCCATGTGACCGCTGGGCGGTGCAGGCATCGTGATGTGCACGCAGTTGTCGGCGTTCTCCACCACTTTGACATCCATCCCATCAGGAATAGCCATGTCGTACTCAGCCAGGACGGCCTTGGGGTCAGCCATGAAACGAGCCTTCAGGGCTTCGTCCTTCCAGCACGCCGCAAACAGGGATGCGAGTTAGTTCTTCTGTTCAGTCATGGTCCTTGGCCTTTCGAATAGCCGCGTCAAAATGGGTGACTATGTCGTCCGCGTTACTCGGTGACCGGCGTCCGTTTTTGTCGCCGTACCCCCCGCCGCGTTACTCAACTCTTCATCAGAGAGCTCCCCATGACCGTCGGGCGCTGCAGGCATCGTGATGTGCACGCAGTTGTCTGCGTTCTCCACCACTTTGACATCCATCCCATCAGGAACATCCAAGCCGTGTTCAGCCAGGACCGCCTTGGGGTCAGCCATCAAACGAGCCTTCAAGGCCTCGTCCTTCCAGCACGCCGCAAACAGGGACGCGAGTTGGTTCTTCTGCTCAGTCATGGTCTTTGGCCTTTCGAATAGCCGTGTCAAAATGG
>Ga0222662_1000565_pt1 | contig 28472 bp, 22 predicted proteins | sample AntAcemetagen600_FD_179821 | JGI IMG/M metagenome (GOLD analysis project Ga0222662, IMG submission 179821) | Saline water microbial communities from Ace Lake, Antarctica - #600 | ecosystem: Environmental > Aquatic > Non-marine Saline and Alkaline > Saline | place: Antarctica: Ace Lake... | reverse complement strand
TAGCGCCGCAGCTGCCGGCGCAGAAACGCCTCCTCCATCCACATACTCAAAGGATCGCGCAGCACCGCGATGGGCTCACCGCTGGTCCCGCTGGTTCGGGCTTGTCGCAGCAGGGGCAGCGGCCATCGCGGATCCACGAACGAGTTCGGTGCGGCCCCGAGCCCCGCACGGTCCAGGAGCGGAAAGTCGGAGAGCAGCGACCCGGACACGGCGCGGTACGCGGGCACCGAGCGAGCCACCTCGAGGCGCGCGGACAGCGAGCGGTCCACCCAGGTCGCCATTTCGTCCGCAGACCAGACCCCGCGCCGCTCCAGTGCAGCGTCGAGGGCGGCGCCGACGCCGGGGGGCCGCCGAAGCCAACGCTTCATCGCCAGGCCCTTTCCCACAGGGGGAGGAGGGCAGCAGCTGTGTGCTCCAGCGTGTTCCCACGGCGAACGTCGGCGCGCGCTCCCCGGGCCAGGGCGCGCACCCGCTCGGGGTCGTCCACCCAGCGTTGCAGCGCCGCTCGGAGCGCGAGGGAGTCACCCGGGGGCACCAACTCGCCTCCCTCCCGCAGGGTGTCGGCGAGGGCCCCCACGTTCGAGGCGAGAACCGGCCGACCGAGGGCGAGGGCCTCGAGCACCGCGAACGGAAGCCCCTCCCGCAGCGACGGGAGCAAGAGACCGTGCGCGCCTGCGAGTTGCCGCTGGGCCTCCGCCGGCTTCACGACACCGAGGAACGCGACGCCGACAGCCTCCGCTGCGCCCACTTGCTGGTCCGTCGCCACGAGGGGGCCGCACCACCTCACGCGCAGGGCGGCGCGGGTCACCTCGGGCAGTCCGCCCAGCGCTTCGGTCAGGACCGACAGCCCTTTGCGCTCCTCCACCGACCCGAGCAAGACAAGGGTGAGAGGCCAGCGCGGGAGGGGAGGGGGGCTCGCTGGCAGCGCGACCCCATTGGGCACCACCGAGATCCGAGCCGCAGCCACGCCACGATCCGCCAGTCCTCGCGCGAGCGCGGGCGAGAGCACCGCGACGTGGTCGGCCGTGCGCAGCGCGGCGAGGCTCAGGACGCGCTCGCTGGCGTGGGCGTCCATACGCTCAAAGAGCGAGGCGGCGTGCAGATGCAACACGACCTGGGCGCCGAAAGCCTGCGCCAGAGCACCGAGGACGCCCGCCTCCCTGAGCCCCCAGCCGGATCCGCAGCAGATGTGTACGACGCGGGGTCGAGCATCGCGGAGCGTGGCCGCGAATCGGCTCGCGACGGCGGCTCCATCGCCGATCCGGGCGGGCAGCGAGCCCGTTCCGCCGTGCGCTTTGTCGGTGGTGAACGTCTGCGAGGACCGCCCGGTGGCAGTGAAGTGTCCGCGCACGAGGCGGATCCAGGTCGCGATCCCTCCGGACCGCTCGGGGCTCGGACCCACGATGAGAAGCATGCCGACTGCATTTGACAGTCCTCACCGCCGTCGGTCAAATGCCGCGATGACGAGAGGCTCCTTTGGACACAACGCACACGGTCGTCGCCCATCGGGGCTCGGGGCCGGCGTGTGGAATCGACGCCGTCGTCATGGGCGCGTCGTGCCGCCCGGTGACGACATCGGGACCGGTGACGGGACCTGGATGTCGCTCTCGCTGGATGGAGAGAGCCCCGAGAGTACAAGGCCCACCACGCAGATCGGCAAGCTGGAGACCGCCCTCACCTCCACGCCGACGCCCCCCCAGCCCCCGCCACTGGCCGAGTCCTCGGGCGGCGACAGCCCCGCTCCCACGCTGAGCAGCGACTCGGACGCCGATGTTCCGACCGCGGTGGGCAATCTGGCGGAGGCTTCGGGCGAGGTCCGGATCGAGCTCGCCTTGGTGGAGGAAGACACCGAGTCCGCCCAGATCCCCCTGCCGCCACCGCTGCAACTCACGCTCAAGGACGAGGTGCTGCCGTGGCCGCCGCTCCTCGTCGCACCGACGCTGGTGCTCCCCGGGGCCTGGCCGCCGCCGCCCGGCACCCTGGCGCGCTCGGCTCCTTCGCTGATCGACCACGCCCGCGACTCATTGGTGGAGATCTCGATCGAGGCGGAGACGGGCGCGATGTCTGTGGGTTCGGTCTCGATGGAGTTGGTCATCGAGGAGGACTCCACCGCGGACGACGAGATCGGCGGGATGCAGTTCGCGTCCTCGTCGGAGCTCCCCCCGGTCAAAGGCACTCTGGACGAGATGCCGGTGGTCGTGTCCGCGACGCCGGACGAGTTCGACGACATCCCGACCGAGGTATCGCAGCGGGACGCGCTGGAAGAGGCTCTGGCGCTTCTGCGGACCGCGGCCCCCGGGAGCCCCCTGGGAACCACCGTCGAAGAAGACGACGAGTCCGCCACCACCGCGGAAGACCTCGTATCCCTCGAGCTGGATGCACCGATCTCCGTGCACGGGCCGGTCGACCCTGCCGTCCGGGCCGATCTCGACGCCTCGCCGGGCGCTGCCGGGGCGCAGCGAGTGGCCCTGCACCTCGGGGACCCAGTGGCGCATCGCGGAGCCCTCCTGAGCCCGGTGTGGATCGATCTCGTCCTCACTGCTCCAGCGACCGAATCGGCGACTCCTGTGACCCCCCTTCCCCCGGCTCCCTCCCCGCCAGCGGCGCCGCGCCCACTACCGCCTCTGGCCGGCGAGCGTACGACCGATCTCGTCGCGCTCGCTGAACGGCGGGAGGCTGAGGTTGCGGCCATCTCCGCGCCCGTCGAGGGGGTCGCGGAGACCAGCCCTTCCGACCTCTCCTCCGACGCCGATGGCGATGATTGGCTGTCCGACCTGCCCGACGAGGATCCCCTCAACTGACCCCGTCTCCGGCGCGCGTGCTTTGCACGGTTTGAAGGCCATCGGTACCATCTGTATGCGGAGGAATCTGATGCGCACAACGTGGATGCTGGTCTTAGCGGTCGCCCTACTCTCACTCTCCGGCTGCGGCGGGGGTAAGGACAAGGGGCCTGCGGTGGCGCTCGATGCCGGAACCCCAACGGGTGAAGGGATCGTCAAGAGCGCCTCGGCGACGCTGGGCCCTCTCGAAGGAGCCGCGGAGGGACAAGGTGCGGCGCTATTTGACGTGTCCCACACCGATCGTCTCGTCAACGCGAGCGTCTCCATCAAGGTCATGGACTCCGCAGGCGCGGTCGTCGCCGAGGTCGCTGGCAACGAAGAGGCGCAGCTCCCTGCGGGGACCTACAGCGCCTCGCTGGTGTACGACGAGAACGAGCGGCTCAAGGGCTACAAGGGCGCGGTCGCGGGCGTGGTCGTGCATCCCGCGAACACCACCCGGCTCAAGGTCGGCGTCGAGGCGCCCATCGGGATCCTCAAGATGAAGTTCTCGGACGGTGAGGAGAACCTCAGCGAAGACGTGAAGCTGACGATCTTCCGATCGGTCGATGACCCCGAGCTGGTCGTGGGCCCCGTATGGGAGGGCACCGCCGGTGAGAACGTCATGCTGCCGGTCGACTCCTACCAGGTGCGGGCTGTGTACTCGCCGGACAAGGGCTCGCCGATCACCGAGTGGCATCGGGACATCAGCGTGAGCGGAGCGCTCGCCCGGACCGACAAGGATGTCGTGCTCGACCTCGACCTCACGGGCCTTCGCGTGGACGCGTTCAACTTCAGCAAGGACGTCAACGCCAAGACGCGCGTCTATGTCTACGCCGAGGGGGCCGATGTGCAGGTCGCCGTCGCGAAGTTCCAGGGACAGGGCGGCAGCGCCATCCCCGCGGACCCCGGCGTATACGACGTCCGTGTTGTCTACACGCCTTCCTCGAGCGCGCTGCGCTTCCTCGGCGACAAGACCATCAAGTCCGTCAAGGTCAATGCAGGGCTCGGCACCCGCATGCAGATCGACCTCGAGCTTCCCCAGGCCAACCTCAACATCAAGGTGTTCGAGGGAGATGTAGACCTGTCAGACAAGACCGAGATTCGCGTCATGCGAACCGGCGCCGACGGGGACGCGGCGAGCCCGCTGGTGGACGAGCTCGGTGTGGGCCGCCACCCGATCCCCGTAGGGAAGGCAGACATCAACCTGCGGGCGCTCAACATCGCCGGCGAGGTGCGAGCCCAGACGTTCAGGGCGGTGGAGCTGGAGAACGGCTGGACCTGGGATCAGTCGTTCGATGCGTCGCTCAAGGAGTGGGAGGAGAAGCCTGCCCTCAAGCCGGCCTCGCCGCCGAGGCCCATCGAGTGGGTCGCCCCGGGCGACGACGATGACTCTGCGGGCGACGACGACGACTCCGCAGGCGACGACGACGACTCGGCTGGGGCAAAGAAGAAGAAGGAGCAGGAGGCGAAGACGCCCGCGGCCCCGGCGCCGAAGTAGGCGCCGCTCCGATTCAGCGGCCCTGTAGCGACACGGAGTTGAGCAGGGGCCAGAAGACCTGATCGAAGAACTCCTGGTCCATGCGGCCGGCCGAGTCCCACACCGAGGCATCGACGAACAGCCAGGTGCCGTCCGCGTCCACGAGCGCTTCCAGGCGGTAGCCCCGGCCTCGTGCGTTGCTCCACCGCTCGTAGCGGTACTCGGCCATGCCTGGGCCTGCGGCGTGGCTCTTGCCGTCGAACTGCAGGCTGCGCAGGTCGTCCGCTTGTACGATCCGGACATTGAAGGTGGGATACCCCCCTCCGTAGGGGGTCGTGCGCAGCAGCGCAAAACCATCGCGGGGGGAGCTGATCTGCCATCCGTCGGGTAGCGCGATGGACAGCGACTGCGTCGGGTGGTGGGTTCGCGTGCCGGCCGCGACAGCGCTCGGCGGCGCCCGATCGCACCCCGCGGCCAGCACCACGATCAATCCACCGGCTAGCAGCAACCAGCGACATCGTTCAGCGGCCGAAGTCACGCCGGACTCCATGCGGAGCGGGGGACGATGCTCGTGCAATTCATCGGTTGGAGCGTACCCGGCTCGTTCGCGCGCCGTAGGCAGCACGCGCCGTCTCGATGGGGGGCTTGTACCAGTTGCGGCCTCGCGCCGTCGACCACGGCGAGGTCGCAGGGGTCAACCCAGTGAGATCGCTCAATTTGCATGGCTTGACAGCCCGCGGCCTGCTCACCTACAACTCGGCCCCGGTCGCAGCCTCCGCTCGGGGAGGACGGCGACCCGCCCGTGGCTCAGGCCTCGCGGCTGCGGAGTCCCTCAATGACGCTGTTGCGCCTTGCACTTCCCGCCTTGCTGCTCGCCCTCTTCCTCGTCCCAGCGACGGCGCTCGCCCAGGACGAGGATGGTGATGGTCGTGCCGCGGGACCCCTGGACTGCGATGACACCGACGCAACCATCTATCTCGGCGCGCCCGAAGTGTGCGATGACGGGATTGACCAAAGCTGCTCCGGAGGCGACCTGCTCGAGGACGCCGACGAAGACGGCTGGAACGACGTGCGCTGCTTCGACGCCGTGGACTGCGACGCGACGCCCGAGGATCCTGCCTGCGACGATGAGAACTTCGACTGCGACGACTCCGATGCGGCTCTGAACCGAGACGACGCGGACGGGGACGGGTTCTCCACCTGCGAAGACGACTGCGACGACGAGGACGCGACCGTTGATCCCGTCGATGATGACGGTGACGGCTTCGACGAGTGCAGCGGCGGCGACTGCGATGACTCGAGCGTAGACGTCAGCCCGTCGCAGGACGAGGTCTGCGGCGACGCGTTGGACAATGACTGCGATGGCGAGGCAGACAACATCGACGCCGACGCCGACGGAGCCATCAGCGAAGAGTGCGGCGGGGAGGACTGCGACGACGACGACGCGTCCTTGAACCCGAACAACCCCGAGGCTGCGGCGACCTGCAACGACACCGTGGACAACGACTGCGACGGCGTCGCAGACAACCTTGACGACGATTGCTTCGAGGAGCCCGAGGTCGTCGCCGGCGCGGACCTGCAGGACCGCTACCTCGGCGGCACGGTCCTGGTGGTGCTCGATGGCTCGGACACGACCGATTTCAACGTCGCGGACACGCTGACGTACCAGTGGACCATCGTGGTAGACGGTGAAGCCACCGACGGAGTCGTGGAGCTGAGCGCCGACGAGACCAGCCCCTACGGGTTCCTGCGCTTCCGAGCCCCCGCCTCCGACACGCAGGACTGGAACTACATCGCGACCCTGACCGTGAGCGATGGCAACCCTGCCACCGACGATGTCAGCGATGCGATCAACGTACGCTTCTGGCGTCCCAGCTACGTGACGCAGAAGGGCTGTTCGCAGAGCACCCCCACAGGCGTGCCCGCGGCTCTGGCGATGTTGCTGATGCTCGGCGCGACGACGTTGCGTCGCCGCCGCTGAGTTCGCGCTTGAGTTCAGGGACCGCAGCAGCGAGCCCATCGTCGGCTCGGGCGGTGCTGACGGAGCTCCGCGACGCCGTGGAGTCCGTGATCCATGGAAAGCGCGACCTCGTCACCCACGTCTTGACCGCGGTGCTCGCGCAGGGCCACGTGCTCCTCGAAGACGTGCCCGGGACGGGCAAGACCACGCTGGCCCAGGCGGTCGCGTCGGCCCTGGGCGGGACCTTCTCGCGCATTCAGTTCACTGCGGACTTGCTGCCATCGGACATCCTCGGGGTGTCGGTCTTGGATCAGAAGACGAGCGCGTTTCACTTCAAGCGGGGACCGATCTTCGCGCACGTCGTGCTGGCGGATGAGATCAACCGCACGCCGCCAAAGACGCAGAGCTCGCTGCTCGAGGCGATGAACGCGCGTCAGGTCAGCGTGGACGGCTCGGTGCTGTCTCTTCCCCAGCCCTTCCTGGTCATCGCGACCCAGAACCCGCTGGAGCACCACGGCACGTTCCCCCTGCCCGAGTCGCAGATCGATCGGTTCTTGATGCGTTTGGCCATGGGCTATCCCGACGCCGAGAGTGAGCGCCGGCTGCTGCGAGAGGCGGGGCAGCCACCCCGGCCCGCGCGGCAAGTCACCTCGCCAGAAGCGCTCGTCGGACTGCAGCACGCAGCCATGCAGGTGCAGGTGCACCCCGATCTCGAGGACTACGTGCTCGAGATCGTACGGGCCACCCGCCAACACCCGGGGGCGGCGCTGGGGGTCTCTCCACGAGGCAGCCAGGCACTGATTCGCGCCGCCAAGGCCCGCGCGTTTCTCGATGGGCGCGACTTCGTGCAGCCCGATGACGTGCAAGCGGTGGCGCAGCCCGTGCTGGCACATCGCATCGTGCCGTCCGAGGCGCTGGCGCCGGGTGGATCCGCAGGCCAAGGTGAACAGGTGCTTGCCTCGATCCTCGCTTCGGTGGCGCCACCTCGGTGATGGGGCGGCGTCGCGAGACCCGCTCCACTGGACGGCCCCACATGCCTCGCCCGAGCCCAGACGGTCGGCTCGGGCAACTGCGGGCGTGGATCACGGGGGTCCTTGGGCGTCGCCGCCGTATTCGTCCAACCCGGGAGGGGTGGGTGTTCTTGGGCGCGGCGCTCGCTGTGGCATTGGCGGCGCTGAACACCGGCAACAACCTGCTCTACCTCGTCTTCGCCACCCAGCTCGCCATGATCACGTTGTCAGGTGTGCTCTCGGAGCTCTCCGTGCAGCAGCTGCGCCCGCGCCGCCGCATCGTGGGCCGCGTCTTTGTAGGCCGCCCGGCCAGCGGACTCTGGTATCTGCGCAACCCGCGCGCGCGCCTGCCCAGCCTCGCCTTGACCATCGCCGAGGCGCGTTCCCCCGACGCGACCCTGCGCGGCGTAGCCAAGGCGCAGGTCCCGGTCTTGGTCGCTCAGGACAGCCAGGAGGTCCGCGCGCAGTGGATCTTTGTCGAGCGGGGAATCCATCGCCTCGCCGGGGTCCGTATCGCCACCACCTGGCCGTTCGGCATCTTTGAGAAGTACTACGAGGTCGCCACGCCGCTGGACGTGCTGGTGCATCCGGAGCCACTGCCGGCCGCTGCGCGCAGCGCCGTCGCTCTGGGCCCAGACGACGAGGGCCCTGCGAGTCGTGGGGCCGGGGACGGGACCTTCCTCGGTCTGCGAGACCACCGCGATGGCGAAGACCCCCGCCGAATCCACTGGCGCACCTCGGCGCGGCTGGGGCGGGCGGTGGCGATCGAGCGCGCAGACCACCGCGGCGGTGACGTGCGGGTGCTCGTCCCCACGCCCCAGGGCGCAGACCGGGATGCTCGGGCCGCCGCATTCGAGCAGGCTCTGCGGCGGGCCACGGGAGAGGTCCTCAACGCCGAGAAGGCACAACGAGACGTGGAGTTGCTCCTACCTGGCTGCCGGCCGCTGCGGGCCCAGGCGCACGAGCTGGGACGGGCGCTGGCGGCCCTCGCCTTGGCAGAGATCCCGCCGCCTCCCATAGCGGAGGCGTGATGCGGCCCGGCCAGCGCTTCGTGGTCGCACAGCGGCTGTGCTTCGCCGCCATCGCGACGCTGGGGTTCTGCGCCCTGGCCATCGGTGGCGGCCTCAGCATCGCCGGCATGGTCGCCGGAGGGCTGTCGGTTCTGGCGTCCCTGTGGCACGGGCGTCCTCGGCTGCCCGAGCGGTTCTGGCTCGCCGTGCAGCTGGCGTTCCTCGCGTGGGTCGCAGTGCGCTTCCTCAGCGGCACGCATGTGCTCGACGTGTTCGGATCGTTGCTGGTGTTCGTGCAGGTCCACCGCCTGCTGACCCGGCATCGGACCCGGGACGACCTGTACTGCTCGTTCATCGCATTCGGGCAGATCCTGCTCGCCTCGGTGCTCACCGTGGACCCCATGTTCTTCGTGGTGTTCATGGGCTTTGTCTTCTTCGTGATTCAGGGGCTGCTGTTGTCGCGCATGGCGCTGTCGGCCGAAGCAGCGTGGGACGCGGAGCGAGGCGGCACCGATCGCTCGCCACCCACCCGCGCTTACGCGGCGCTCGACGCGATGGTTCGTCTCCGTCTCGTCGCGGCGACGACCGCCCTCGCCGTCGTCATCCAGGTCGGCACGCTGCTGCTCTTCTTTGTGCTCCCCCGTGCCCAGGCGGCGATGCTCTCAGGGTTGGTCTCCCCGCTCCATGTCAGCGGATTCTCCGACTCCGTGCGGCTCGGCTCGGTCGGGACGATGCAGCTCTCCCGGGATCCGGTCATGCGGGTGCGGGCCTGGGGCAAAGACGGCACACCTCGTACCGACGTGGACCGACTCTATTGGCGCGGCTTGGCCCTGGACCGCTTCGACGGCCGCGGATGGGAGCTGTCGGACCCGCGGCGCACGGCGCTCTCCCGACGGGGAGGGAGCCAGGGCAACCCACCGCCACGCAAAGGGTCATGGACCCTGCAGGCGGAGGTCACCCTGGAACCGCTGGATTCCTCGGCGGTCTTCCACGTAGCCCCCGCGGCAGGAATCTACGGGGACTTCCGATCGATGGATGCGGTGGAGACCGATGGGTTCTTCTTCGCTGGGCCCCCCTCGCGGCGCACCTACACCGTGTTCGCTTCGCCGGATCCCCCGGACACCGATGGGCTGCGTCGGCAGGATCCACGCTCTGCGTCGCAGACCCTGCTCTCGCGCTACACCCAGCTGCCCGACGGGCTGGCGCCTCGCATCGCCGAGCTTGCCCAGGAGTGGAGTGCTGGGGCGGCGACCCCTCTCGACCAGGTGCTGCTGCTTCAGGACCATCTGCGCGGTTTTGACTACAGCCTCGATCAAGAGCCGTCGCGCTACCCGGACCCGCTGCTCGCGTTCCTCGACGACGTCCAGGAAGGGCACTGCGAATACTTCGCCTCCGGGCTGAGCGTGATGCTCCGCACGCTGGGCATGCCAGCCCGGATCGTCAATGGATTCTCAGGCGCCGAGTGGAACCCCGTGGGGGAGTACTGGGTGGTGCGGCAGCTCCACGCCCACAGCTGGGTCGAAGTGTGGTTTCCGCAGGATGGTTGGGTGTTGTTCGACCCCACGCCCGCTGCCCAAGGCGGAGTCCAGCAGTCCGCGCGCCTCACCTTGCTGGGCCGGGTCCGAGCGTGGGCCGATGTCGGCGGCGTCACCTGGAGCCGGGTCATGCTGGACTACGGGCTCGACACCCAGGTCAAGGGACTGCGCAAAGGCCTGCAGTCACTCGGTGATCTCGGCACCGGGACCGTCTCGCTGGGCGACCTGCTGCGAGGCGACGATGCACAAGCGCCCGACGCGCGCGGCTCACGCCAGGGGCTCGTGTTGCTGGCCGCGGTGGGCGGCTCGCTCCTCGTCGTGCTCGCGGTCCTCGCTCTCCGGCGTGATCGCTCTGCCCTGGGTCGGGCGCGCCGCCACGCCTCGCACCTCGAAGAGCGCTGGGCGCGCGCGCTGCCTCTCGCCCCGGACGCACCCCGCTCCACTCTGCTCGGCCTCGCGGATCAGGCAGCGGCGAGCGACCCAGCGCAGTTCGCCGGAGCGACAGAGATCATCGCGCGGTACAACGCCGCCCGCTTCGGCGGCGCCGTCATCACCGACGAGCAGGTCGCTCAGCTGCGCAAGCTCGCGCGTCGCGCGCGGCGCCTCAAGGCTCCAGCTGGACCGCCCAGCTCCGCTCCGTGATGATGTTGCCGTCCGAGACTTCAAACAGGACCTCGGTCGACTGACCCGCCTGAGACTCGTCGAACGCCATCGTCCACGAGACGTCGAAGAACCCGTCGTCCACGTCCCCGCCGGCGACGAACGCTTCGCCCTCCGAGAAGGTCCAGTCCAGCTCGAGGCTGTCCACGTCCGAGCCCCGCGCCGAGAAGACGATGGACTCGCCGCGCGTCAGATCCTGCACGCTAGGCCCCGGAAAGGACGACTCGATCCGGGGCGCCGCGCCACCGGAGCTGCTGTCGTCATCGTCGCCGTACAGCAGCCCACAGCCGCTCATCGCCAGCGCACACCCCAGCAGGGCCAGCGTTGCGGAGCGCCTCACTCCACCGTCACAGACTTCGCGAGGTTGCGCGGCTTGTCCACGTCGCGGCCCAGCTGCACGGCGGTGTGATACGCGAGCTGCTGCAGCGGAGCGACCATGAGGAACGGGCTGAGCAGCGGGTGGGTGCGCGGCACCTCGATGAGCACATCCGCCAGCTCCTTGACCCGCGCATCATCGGGGTTGGCGATCGCGATGATTCGACCCTTGCGTGCCTTGACTTCCTCCATGTTCGAGATGGTCTTCTCGTGCAGGTGGTCCTGAGGACACAGGAAGATGACCGGGGTGCCGTCGGTGATGAGCGCGATCGGGCCGTGCTTCATCTCAGCCGCGGCGAGCCCCTCGCACTGGATGTAGCTGACCTCCTTGAGCTTGAGGGCCGCCTCCATCGCGGTGGGGTAGTTGATGCCGCGCCCGAGGAACAGCACAAACGGCGCGTGCTTGATCTCAGATGCCAGCGCCGCCGCTTTGTCCTCGCAGGCCAGCAGGAGCTCGCGCATCTGGTCGGGCAACGCTTCGAGCGCCGTCAGCAGCTCACGGCCTTCACCTGCGCTGACGTCCCGCATGCGCCCGATGGTCAGGGCGAAGAGCACCAGGGCCAGCAGCTGAGAGGTGAACGCCTTGGTGCTCGCCACCGCCACTTCGGGGCCCGAGCGGATGTAGATCCCGCCGTCGCTCTGGCGCGCGATGGTGGATCCGACGACGTTCACGACGCCCATGACCTTGCCGCCCTTGCGCTGAATCTCCTTCATCGCCGCCAGCGTATCCGCGGTCTCGCCGGACTGAGACACCGCCAAATAGAGGGTCTTGGCGTCCACGATGGGGTTGCGATACCGCAGCTCCGAGGCGATCTCGACGTTGGACGGGACCCGCGCGAGATCCTCGAGGACGTAGGAGGCCGCCAGCGCCGCGTGGTAGCTGGTGCCACACGCGATCAGCGTGATACGCCGGATGTCGAAGAACTCCCGGCGGGTCAGGTTGAGGCCTCCGAGGCGAGCGTCTCCGTACTCTCGCTCAAACCGTCCGCGCAGGCCTCGCAAGATGCTGCGGGGCTGCTCGTGGATCTCCTTCGCCATGAAGTGCGGGAAGTCGCCCTTCTCGATCTCCTCCAACTCCCAGTCGATCTCGTCGATCTGCTTGTCGATCTCGCGATCTTCCAGGTCCGTCGTGCGGAAGCCGTCCGCATCGAGCACCGCGACCTCGCCATCGCCCAGGTAGACGACCTGCTTCGTGTGCGCCACGAGGGCGGGCGCGTCCGACGCTACGTACATCTCGCGATCGCCGACCCCGAGCACGATTGGGGAGCCATTGCGGGCCACGATGAGCTTGCCGGGCTCGTGCACGCTCATGACCACGATCCCGTAGGAGCCGCGGATGAGGTGCAGCGCCTTCTTCACCGCAGCCTCGAGATCGCCCTCGTAGAAGCGAGCCACCAGGTTGGGGATCACCTCGGTGTCGGTGTCGGAGCGGAACTCAACCCCTTCGCCGCGAAGCATCTTCTTCAGCGCGGAGCTGTTCTCGATGATCCCGTTGTGCACCACCGCCACGGAGTCGTCGTGACTGAGGTGGGGGTGGGAGTTGACGGTGTTCGGCGGGCCATGGGTGGCCCAGCGGGTGTGCGCGATCCCCACGGTGCTCGCCGGTAGCTCGGCGGGCAGCGAGCGCTCCATCTCCCGAATCCGCCCTGCGCGCTTGTGCACGAAGATCGGCCCAGCTCCGTTCATGGTGGCGACGCCTGAGCTGTCATAGCCCCGATACTCGAGGCGCTTGAGCCCCTGGACGAGGATGGGGATTGCCCGCTTGGGGCCGACGTATCCAACGATTCCGCACATGTCGTGCTTCTCCTGTGGGGCTCGCCGCTACCCGTAGATGATGCGGCGTATCTGACGTTCTGAGAGGGCAGGGGACTTCACCGGGCGCCGCGCGAGTTCCCGCGCGACCTGGCCGTACACCATTCGATTCGGCACGCCGCTGCGCTGGAGCTCCGCGTGGCGACGCCTCACGAACTCGGCGGCCGTCTCCGACCAGTGGTCCCTTAGTTCACCGACGATCTTTGCGAGCACGGGCTCCGGAAGATCGACGACACGTAACAAGTAATCCCGGAACTCGGGGCTGAGTGAGTCCACTGACGCTCCCCTTCCGGATGCTCAAGGTGGGCTCCCCAAGGGAGCCGCGCAACGGGTTTACCCGCAATCGGGTACATGGAGCATACCCGAAATCGGGTATATCGAGCTAGGTGGGGGCGACTGGTAGCATCGCCGCGCATCGGAGTCCCCACATGGCGCAGACACCAAGGCTCCCCGGGGAAGGTAGGGCCGCCCTCATCCTCGGGCTCGTCGTTCTGCTCGGCGTGCTCCTGCGGCTACCGGGACTCAACACCCCGCCGCTGGACGGACACCACGTACGGCAGGCCGATACGGCATCGATGGCGCGGATCATGGCGCGCGACGGGCTCACCCTGTGGACTCCTCGCATCGGCTGGGCGGGCCCCGAAGCCGGCCCGGTGGAGTCCGAGTTTCCGATCTACACCGCGGTCGTGGGAGCCGGCTGGGCCCTGCTGGGGAGCGAACCCGCCTGGGTGCCTCGATCACTGAGCCTGCTCGCCTGGCTGCTCGGCGGGCTGGGGCTCTACCGGCTGGTGCGACGCCGGCTACGCGACACTCCTTCGGGGCTCTTGCTGGCGCTGTACGCCCTGTCGCCGCTCGCGGTCCTCTTCAGCCGCTCGATTCAGCCCGACGCGCTGGCGACCGCGCTCTTGCTCTGGTCGTGGGAGCGAGCGGACGCCGCGGGCGATGGAGACCGACCCGGACCCAAGCTGGTTCTGGCAGCCGTCCTGGCTGGACTCGCCATCGCGAGCAAGGGGCCCATCGCCTGCTGGCTGCCGGTGCTCGCATACGCAGCCTGGCCGGGGCTCGAGCGGCTCAAGGGCCGAGACACCCTCGTGGTGGTGGCCCTCGCGGTGCTCCCGCCAGTGGTGTGGTACCTGCGCGCCCATCAGCTCGGAGCCGACGGGGCGTCCTTCAAGCTGTGGGGGCCCGGGTCAGGAAAATGGACATCGATCAGCGCCCTGGCCTCAGCTAGCTCGTGGGCTGCGCTCGCGCGCAACTCGGTCATCCTGGCGCTGAGTCCCCTGGCGAGCGCGCTGATCGTTCTCGGGGTCGCGGCGTCCCATGATCGCCCGGTGGCCCGCGTGTCGGTTGCGGGGCTCGCGGCCACCATCGCCGCCATCCTTGCGCTCCTGCCCGCGTTCGCAGCCCACGAGTACTACTTCCTCCCGCTGCTGCCGTTCGCCTCGGTGCTCGCGGGGCTCGGCGCACATCGCGGATGGCGACTGCTGCAAGGCGAGGGCACCCCCGCCGCACGCTTGGTGGGTGGAGCGTCCGCAGTGGCTCTGGCTGCCCTGACCGCGTGGACCAGTGCTCAGTACCTGCAGTGGGGTTGGGCGCCGGACACGCGCATCGCTGCCATCGAGGCGTCGGTGGCTCAAGTGCTTCCGATGCACACGGCGCTCGTCGTGGTGGACCGCCACCCCCAGACCCTGCTGTATGCGCTGGACCAGACCGGATGGCACCGGGAGCGAATCGATCTCGCTGAGCTGCGGGATCTCCGTCGGTGGGGCGCCGAGGCGCTGCTCCTGACCGACACCAGCGCCAGCTGGGACCAGCCTGGCCTCTCCCGGGACTTGCTGGTGCGTCACCCTCTGGTCGCCAGAGGGCAAGGGTGGTCGCTGTACCGGCTGGACGTCGAACACGGCAGCGCGCCGCAGTAAGATCGGTCCTGGAGGGTCGGTCCTGGAACCCGCGACCCGAAGTCCTGACCTGGTTGGACTCGCGGGGCCGCCGAATGTCTTCGTCCCTCGTCGGTCACGGGTCTCGACCCGCTCGCTCCTCGCTCCTCGACCTTCGGCACCCCCTCGTCGCCCAACCAGGTCGAGACTTCAGGTCGCGGGTACTAGAAGCCGTACTCGATGAACTTGAGCCGTGGCAGCACGTCGACCACGAACATCTCCTGCGAGATCACGAGGTTCGGCTCGGCCGCGTCCACCACGAGCAAGACGATCTCGTGGGTGCCCACGTCGTCCATTCCGGGCTCCCACTGGACCATCGCGCCTGCCGGCAGCGACGTGAAGGTCGCCTCCTCGGGCATCAGACCGGCGCGCAAGCTGAACAGCTCAGGCTCCAGGAGCTCGAAGTCGACCACCAGCGACTCGCCGACGAAGACGGCGAGCTGCTCTGGGCCCAGCACATAGCTCGATCCGCTGGGTTCGCGGTCACCGACGTTGGGCGTCCACACCACGTCTCCGCCGAACTCATCGGCGGGGGGCTGGGCGATGTCTTGCTCGAGGGCGCCAGACGGCGCCTCGCATCCGACAAGGACGAGGGTGCCCAAGAGGGCCAGGGTGTTCAGGACGCTCAGTCGATGCATCGATCAATCTCCTGTGGCCGGACCGCCGGCCCTTTGGGACCGACTCTATTCGGAGGGGGCGAGGCCGATGAGAAGCTCCATGTCCTGGAGCAACGCGTCCTCGACTCCGTCTGCCCGACTCTCGTACTCCATCAACAGGCGTACCACGGACGCCCGCAAATCGTCAGCGAACTCTTCGGCATCTTCCTGTCGCACCCGCGCCACGAACCCTCTCGCGAGGGCGGTGTCGGAGTTGCCACGCAGAAGGCGCTCCCTTACTACCTTGCGCATCGCGGAGAGGAATCGTTCGAACCCCGCGACCGCTGCTTCATGGTCTTCACGGAAGAAGTTTACGTACCCTTCGGGGATGAGCGCCCGGTACGTTACGTGCCCGCGTCCACGATCGTTCTCCTCGCACAGGCCCTGCTCCATGAGCGTCTCTACGGAGAGTCGTGCGTAGTTGACCTCGTAGTTGATGGGGAGCTCGCGAGCGATCTCGTCCAGATCCATCTCCTGGTTCAGGAGCATGAAGTAGACCTTGCGGCGCAGGTTGAAGTGCGGTCCATCGCCCTGCTCGACCGCGCCTTCGCGGTAGCGCTTCTTGATCTTCTTGACGGTGCGCAAGGCGGTGTCGAACGCCAGCGAGACCCGGGTGCTGGTGCGGTAGCGCGACTCGGCCTTGCGATACAGCGCGAGGGTGAAGAGGTCACGGGCCCGGGTGACGGGCATGTCGAGGTCCAGCACGATGTCGGAGACAAGCCCGAGAAGGGTAAAGACGACACGCGCCTCGCCTTCGAGGGTGTGCCGTCCGGGACGGTGGGATTCGTTGATGTCTGCGAGCGGCGTGGCTTGACCCATATCCGGAACTCCTTTTCGGCGGCGAGAACGACTCACTTCTCGGCTAAGAGTCCATGCAATGCGGGTGCCAGGATGCCCGGTTCAATCGTGCCCTCACCCCAGTATTCCCTACAGACTGCGGGCGTAGGTCTCGAACAGCTCCTCATCTTCGGCGTGCAAGCGCGCCATCTCCTCGTCCACCACCCCACGCTTGAACAGCGCAGCGAGGTGCCTCTCGAGGACCCACATCCCAGACTCGCGGCTGGTCTGCATCACCGAAGGCAGCTGGTGCGGACGACTCTCTCGGATGTGATTCGCTACCGCCTTGTTGTTGCGCAGGACCTCCAGGGCGGCGACGCGGCCGCTCCCGTCCTTCGCAGGAATGAGGCGCTGGGCCACGATCCCACGGAGCGACTCCGCCAACTGGAGCCGGACCTGTGCTTGCCGGTGCTCGGGGAAGACGTCGATGATGCGGTCGATCGTCCCCGGGGCGCGGCTGGCGTGCAGCGTGCTGATGACCAGATGTCCTGTCTCGGCCGCCGTGATGGCCAACTGGATGGTCTCGAGATCCCGCATCTCGCCAACCAGGATGACATCGGGGTCCTCCCGCAGGGCATCGCGCAGCCCCTCCGCGAACGACGCGACGTGCACCCCCACCTCGCGCTGACGCACCAGCGCTTTACTGCGCGTGTGGACGAACTCGATCGGATCCTCGAGCGTGATGATGTGCACGGCTCGGGACTGATTGATGTGGTTGACGAGCGCGGCCATCGACGCGCTCTTGCCCGATCCCGTGGGCCCCACGAACAGGATCAACCCCGTCTGGGTGTCCGCGAGGCTCGCCAGCGACTGGGGGAGCCGAAGATCGCGCAGCGTCGGCACGGTCTCGGGGAGGATGCGCACGGCGAGGTTGAACCCCTTGAGCGCGCGGTAGGCGTTGCCGCGGCAGCGCCCCACGCCGGGCACGCTGAACGAGAAGTCCACGGCCATACCATCAGCGAGGCGCCGTCGCCCCACCGCGGTGAGCATCGACTCCACCATGGGCCGCACCCGCATCCCGGCGATGGGAGTCGCGCCCAGCGGGGTCAGCTGTCCGCCTACCCGCATGACCGCGGGAGCGCCGTCGCCCAGGTGCAGGTCCGACGCGCCGGCCTGATTCGCCCGATCCAGCGCCGCGCGCAGGGCCTCGGGCACGCTCAAGCCCTCTTCTGGAGCGCGGATCGCAGCCTCGGGGTCAATGGTCATCGTGCTGCGGTCCACCTCCGGTCGCACGAAGAGCGACGGCCGGTCCGCGGCCCCCTCCACCCGCACGTCGAAGCTCCCCAGCTCCGCGATGCGGTAGGCGAAGCTCACGGGCTCTCCGTCGAGGAACGCCGCGTGGCGATCCTCCCCCATGAGCTCGAAGGCGAGTTGACTGAGCCAGGCAGGCTCGGTCGCGGGGAGCGCGAGACGCGAGATGGTGGCGCCGGCGACCAGGTGTGGGCTCTCGCCCGGAGACACCCTCAGCTCCGAGGCTTCACGTCGGTGTAGGAGGCGCAGCAGCGCGTCGAAGTCGAACACAGCGCCCTAGAGAGGTGAACCGCTTACGACGGCGTGGGCCGTGAGGCCCAGTGTCGGAGCGGCGAGGCGAGAGGACGGGAGCGTGTCGTGACACGTGACCGACGAGCAACGAAGCCGCTGCGGCGCTGGGTCCATGGAGCGCGTTGGGAGTAAGCGGTTCACCTCTCTAGAGCCCCTGGACGAGGTCCGGAAGCGCCTGCAGGTCGGGCAGCATCACCACCTCGATGCGCCGGTTCAGCGAGCGGCCCTCCGCCGATGCATTGTCCGCGCGGGGCTGGAACTCGCCATACCCTGCGGCGCTGATGTTCCCCGGCTCGATGCCGCGGGTAGTGAACAGCTTGACCACCGAGACGGCGCGAGCGGTCGACAGCTCCCAGTTGCTGGGGAAGCGATCCGTCTTGATGGGCACGTTGTCGGTGTGTCCTTCGACCTGGAAGCTCCGGTCGTCGAACTCCGCCAAGGCGTCGGCCACCTCTCGCAGCGTCTCGTTGCCGATGTCGCTCAGGGTCGCGCTGCCCGAGGGGAACAGGATGTCCTGCTTGAGGTCGATGACCATGCGGCCGCGCACGATGCGTACGTTGAGCTTGCCCGCGTCGATCATGCTCTGCAGGCGCTCCCGCAGGCGGGTGTAGATCGCGTCGCGAGCCTCCGCCTCCCGCTGACGCTGCCGTGCTTGATCCAGGGCACGGTTGGCCTCGGCGAGCATGTCGGACATCGAGGTCTTCTCCTCGAGGAGCGCATCCACGTCCTGGCCCGCGCCGCGGAGCTGGGCGCGCAGCGCGGCGTTGTCCGCCAGGACCTCGTCCCGAGCAGCGGCGAGGGCTTCCACCTCGCCCTTGCAGGTCCCCAAGGAGTCCGTGATCTCCTTGATGCTCGCGTTGCAGGCCTCGAGCTGTCCAGCCGCGCCGGTGATCTTGTCCTGACCCTCGGCGATGGTGTCCAGCGCGGACTGGTAGAGGTCCTTGCGTACTCCGCAACCCGGCAGGCACAGGCCAAGGGCGAGGACACACAAAATGAGGCGGGACAAAGACGACATCGATTGCACTCCGGGAGAACGGCCGATTGTGAGGCGGCCCATCCTACCGGAACGTTCGGTCCTACTCCGCGAGCGCGCTGCCTTGACCGCCCCGAGGCGGGACACCATGCTGAGCGCGTCCCTGGTCGGAGGTCACATGTCCAGTCGCTCCCTCGCGCTCGTCGCTCTGCTGTCTCTCCCCGCCATGGCACAGGCCGGCGACGTCACCCTGCCGGCCGACCTGCAGTGGTGCGCGGACACCGGGGATGTGCTCATGGCGATGCCCGATGCGAACGAAGCCACCGAGGGTGTCATCGAGGCGGAGGGCAAGGCGTTCGGCCTTCGAGGGACCCTGACCGCGATCATGGAGCAGGACACGCTGGTGAACCTGCGGTTTCGCACGTTCGACACCGACAGCAACCTCGCCGCCGCGAAGAAGTCGCTCACGGGCTCCTACGGGGAAGGCACTTTTGAGGACCGCAGCAGCAAGGGCGGCGACCGTCGCCTCAAGATGGAGTGGGAGGTGGACGCGGCCCAGAAGGTCTCCCTCAAGGTGAACTCCGAGCAGATCTACGTCTCGTGGGAGGTGGATCCGTCTCGCTGCATCGAGCAGGAGACCGTCCAGCGCGGCCTCACGGACGCCGAGAAGGCGGACATCGAGGCCAACACGAAGAAGAAGGCCATTGCGTTTGACCCCTACGCCGAGAAGATCGAGGACGTCGACGCGCGCAAGAAGGCAGCCGACGACGCCAAGAAGAAGGCGGAGAAGGGCGAAGAGGCAGAGGAAGCCGAGGTCAAGAAGGACCCCAACGACACCGAGATCGACTGGTAGCTCTTTCCCATCCGGGGATGCCCGATCCACCCGATCTGGGAAAGACCGCCGGCTCTCACCGGCAATGCCGGTGCACTCAGGCGGTCAGCCTCGGGTCCGGCTGAACTCCTTCATGAAGGAGACCAGAGCCTCCACCGAGGACTCCAGCACCGAGTTGTAGATGGAGGCGCGCAAGCCACCCACCACTCGATGCCCCTTGAGCCCACTCAGCCCCTCTTTCGTGGCCGCCGCGGCGAACGCTGCGTCGAGGTCCGCGCTGGGCGTGCGGAACGTCACGTTCATCGTCGAGCGGCTGCCGGGCTGGGCGTGCCCCGCGTAGAAGTCGTCCGCGTCGATGGCTCCGTAGAGCATCGCGGCCTTGCGGGCGTTGCGCTGCTGCGCTCCGCTGGCGCCGCCCGTAGCGAGCATGTGCTTCGCCACCAGCCCCACCAGGTAGATCGCGTACACCGGCGGGGTGTTGAGCATCGAGTTCTTGCCCGCCACCTTGCTGTAGCTCCACATCCCGGGCAGGCCCTCGCCGCTGCGCGCGAGCAGATCCTTACGCAAGATGAGCAGGGTGACGCCGGCGGGCCCGAGGTTCTTCTGGGCGCCGGCGTAGATGAGGCCGTACCGAGCCACGTCCACCGGAGCGCTGAGGATGTCCGAGCTCATGTCGCAGACCAGCGGCACGTCCCCGGTCAGGGGTGGCTGCGCCGTCTGGGTGCCGTAGATCGTGTTGTTGCTGGTGTAGTGCAGGTAGGCGAGATCCTGAGGGATCGCGACGTCGCTTGGACCCGGCGTGCGGTCATGCCCATGCTCGGCGCTCGTCCACAGCTCCGTCACGCTGCCCAGCTTGCGCGCTTCGCTGCAGGCCCCGGTGGCCCAGTGGCCCGTGGTGATGAATCCCGCGGTCCCAGCAGCCCGCAGGTTCGTCGGCACCAGGGCGAACTGGGTCCGCGCGCCTCCGCCCATGAAGAACACGACGTGGTCATCTCCGAGGCCGAGCAGCGTGGAGAGATCGGCGACGCACTCGTTGTGCACGTCGTCGTAGACCTTGCCGCGGTGGCTCATCTCCAGCAGCGACGAGCCATGTCCGCGGAAGTCGACAAACTCCGCGGCGGCCTGTTCGAGGACTGGCAGGGGGAGCGCGGACGGACCGGCGGAGAAGTTGTGAATACGGTTCATTAGAGCCTCCGAGTCACCAGTTGAAGGTCGAGCAGATCCACGGAGCCCTGGTGAAGCGCGGTCAGGACCTGCTCAGACGGAGCGCTGTCGATGGCGATGCGCGCGATGCATGCCTTGCCCCCGTCGAAGATGATGTTTTCGGTCTCCTGCACGTTGATCTGGGCGTTCTTGAGCGCCAAGAACACGTGGGCCAGGACGCCGACCCGGTTCAGGTGTCGCACGACGAGCATGTGGCTGGCGGGGCTCTGGGCGGTCACATTGACCACGTTGGCGACGCGGCCCGTGGCCACAAAGCCCTGCACGATGCGCACGACCTCATCAGCGACGGCCTCTTGGGCCTGCATCGTGGACGCGCCGATGTGTGGTGTCGCGATGACGCCAGGCTCGCGCAGCAGCGGCACGTCGATGGAGTCGGTTCCCCCCGCGCCTTCGCCCGAGAAGACATCCAGCGCCGCCCGAACGCCACGGGTTCGCACCGCATCGAGCAGGGCGGCTTCGTCCACGACCTCGCAGCGGGAGGTGTTGATGAAGAAGGCGTTGTCGGGGAGCGCGGCGAAGAAGTCAGCCCCCGCGAGCCCCTCGGTCTCCGGTGTCGCCGCGAGATGCACACTCACCGCCTCACAGTTGGCCGCGAGGTCGATCAAGTCGGGGTTGAACGCAAAGCCGGCGCGCTCGACGGCTTCCCGTCGGTGGGTGCCGCGGTTCCAGACCGTCACGTGCATCCCGAGCCCGCGGGCCTGATGGGCGACGGCCATGCCGATCTGCCCTGCGCCCACGACCCCGAGGCGCCGGCCCGCAAGTCCGCGCGCCTCGCCGTATTCGGCCTTGTTCCACCGGCCGGCCCGCAGCTCGGCGACCGCATCGGGGATCCGGCGATCGAGGGCGACCAGCAGCCCGATGGTGAGCTCAGCCACCGCGAGACTATTGCGTCCTGGACAGTTGGCCACGTAGACACCCCGGGCGCTCGCCGTGCTCATGTCGATGGTGTTGACGCCCGCGCCCGCGCGGACCACGAGGCCCAGGCTGCTCCCGGCGAGCACGTCCGCCGGTACCTTCGTGGACCGGACCACCAGCACCTGCGCGTCCGTGCGGCCCACCGCGTCCGCGAGCGCGTCCCCGCTCAGGGAAGGGTCGACGCTGACCTCGCAGCCCGAGTCCGACAGCCGCTCGGCAACCGATGGCAAGAGCTTGTCTGCGATGAGTACGCGCATTGCCGCTCCCAAGGACCCGGCGGGTCCCGTTCAGATTCGATGGATGAACATGCCCGAGCGCAGCTTCGGCTCGAACCAGGTGGACTTCGGCGGCATGATCTCGCCGCCATCCGCCACCGCGAACAGCTCCGCCAGCGACGTCGCAAACATGCTGAACGCGATGCCCCCCGCTGCGGTCGCCCGCTGCGCGAGCTCCTCCGTGCCGCGGATCCCGCCCACAAAATCGATGCGGTTGTCCGTGCGCGGGTCGGTGATCCCGAAGACCGGTCCCAGGATGTGGTCCTGAAGCACCGCGCAGTCCAGCGTATCGACGACGGCCGGCCCACCGTCCGGCAGCGTCCCCCGATACCACTGTCCGTCCGCGAACACGCACACCGTGCCCCTGGCCGGCGGCTGTGCCGAGTCGGTGGGCTCCAGTGGGGCAATGGCGCCGATGCGGGTCAAGGCGTCGGCCGCCGACATGCCGCTGAGGTCGGTCACGACGCGGTTGTACGGAAGGATGGCGAGCTGGTCGTCGGGGAAGACCACCGAGAGCACGAAGTTGTAGGGCTCGGCGCCGGTGTGGGCTGGATTTGCCGCCGCCAACTCCTGGCGAGCCCGAGACGCGCTCTTCGCCCGGTGGTGTCCATCAGCGACGTAGAGCCTCGGCACCGCCTCGAACGCCGCGGCGAGGGTGGCCGGGTCGCTCACATCCCACAGGGTGTGCTGTACGCCGTCGTCGGCGACGAAGTCAAAGCGTGGCTCAACCTCCATCGCGTCCCGAACGAGGGCGTCGATGACGGGCACAGCGCGGTAGCCGAGGAAGATCGGCTCGGCCTGACAACGCATCGTCACGACGTGGCGGGTTCGGTCATCTTCCTTGTTCTGGCGGGTGCGTTCGTGAATCGCGATGCCACCCGCGTCGTATTCGTCCACGGAGCATGCGCCGACCACCCCGACCTGGGAGCGACCCTGCCGGATCAGCCGGTAGACGAACAACGCCGGCGCATCGGTGGTGTGGAAGGGAGTCTCGCGGAGCCAGCGCTCCAGGTTCTCTGCCGCCTTGGCGTACACCGGGGCAGAGTAGAGATCGACGCCGACGGGCAGGTCGATCTCGGGGCGAATCACGTGCAGGTAGCTGCGGGGCTTGCCGGACGCCAGTTCGCGAGCCTCACGGCTGTCTACGACGTCGTAGGGGACCGAGGCGATCTCGGAGACGAGGTCAGCGGGCGGCAACCACGCGGTCAACGGGCGCACTGTGGCCATGGCGGACTCCGTAAGGAGGGTTCAGGACTTGCGCTTGCGGGAGCGTCGGCGCTTCTTCGACGGCGGCTTTGCCGCAGCGTCCCCGGAGGATGCCTTACCCGGGTCGGACTTGGCCGAGCCTGCGCCGACATCGGTCGACTGCATCTCCTTGAGCACCTCCTCGCTCGGGGACTTCGCGGAACCGGACTCGTCGTCGTTGAGATCGTCGTCCGCCACCGTGTTCCCTGCGACATACGCGTCCATCGCGTTCGCGGTGTTGAGCAGGGCAGGGGAGACGCCCTCAGGTGCACCTGCGACCTCGGCGAGATCGTCCAGCGGAGGGAGCTCTCCAGAGGTGGGGCCGACTTCGCCGGCCCGGGCCAAGATCCCCTGGGAGTTGCGCAGGACGGGGTCGACCTCGGCCAGGCTGCTCACCTTCATGTAGAGCGCGTCGTGGGACTTGATGACGCTGTCTTCACCCGCGAACACCTCGAGGTCGCTGTCGTCGTCGAGGCCGAGCATGTCGACCCGGCCAGAGCGCACCAGATCCGGGTCCGACTCCTCAGCGTCCAGCTCGATGTCGTCGTCCTCGTCGCCCGCGATCTCGAGGATCCCTTCAGGCTCATCGAGCTCGAGGTTCGCCGCCTCTACCTCGGCGGCCGGAGCGACCGGACGATCGAACGCGATGCGCGCCTCGCCGTCCTCGAACCGGAGCCCGAGGTCACCCTCGCTCGCGAGCCACATCAGCTCGGCTCGCTGGCCAGCGGACCACCGCCCGCCGCGCACCGTGACCAGCGGGTCTCCCACCGTGGACATGATCGGCTTGCCTTGGTCCTCGATCAGCGCGAACAGCAGCGCGGCCAGAGAGCGCCCCTTGCGTCCGGTCTTGTGATCCGAGCCGAGTTCACACACCGCGCGACCGCCGGTGGCCGCCGCGACTTGAGCCACCAGACCGTCGAGCGACAGATCGGCCGCGGGGTCTTCGTCATCATTGAGCCGCTCGATCTGCTGCACCCGCGCCAGAGTGCCTTGAAGGTCGCGCATCGCCTGGGCGGTCTGGGCGGCGAGCTGAGCGCGGAACGGAGTGAGCAGCCGAAGCACAGCAGCGTCGCTGCGGCTGCTCGCCCGCGGCGCGATTGCCTGCTTCTCCAGCTCGACGGTGACGCCGACTGGCGCCCCGGAGTCGCTCTTGATGAGCCGAGCGCGGAGCGCCACGTCGCGGGTGCTTCCATCGCTGTGGCGCAGCTCCACGTCTCGGGTGACCGATCCCGACACCACGACCTTGCCGAACAGCGACTTCCACTTGAGCCCCTTGAGCGACAGCACCTCGTCGAAGATGACCTTGCCCAGAGCGTTGGCTGGCGTCGTGCCCTCAAGGGCGGCCGCCCCCGCGCTCCAGCCGATGACCTTGCCCGTCGTATCGGCCGAGACCACCGCAGCGGTGACCGGCTCCAGCAGCGGCTGGAGCTGCGGCGAGTTGGACAGCTTGTCGCGGAGCTCTTCGATCGCGCGATTGGACCGGCTCTCGATCTGCGCCTGCGCGATCTCGGCGGCCGAGGCGACGTCGTCCTTCTCCTTCTGAAAGCGCTCGACGAGCTTGAGCCGCTCCATCTCGGCCCGCTCCTCGGCGGCCAGGATGTCCTTGTGCAGCTGTGCCTCCAGGCTTCGCCGCTGATCGGAGGCCTTGACGGAGAGCTGCTCGAGCTGGGCTCGGTGCTCCTCCTCGAGGCGCGACCGCTCCACGACCCACGTCTCCTTGGACTCCTCACTCTCAGCCTGGGCCCGATCGAGGTCCGCTTTGACAGCCAAGAGCTGGGTGGAGGAGGCGTCGATGTCCGCCGAGTGCATCGCCAACTGCTCTTGGGCGGCAGCGAGTTCAGCCTGAGCCGCTTCGAGCTGCGCCTTGGTGGCGGCGAGGTCCTCGGTCAGGGATGCATTGGTGGCCTGCGCGGCCGTGAGCTCGCTCTGGGTGCGCTCGATCTCGGACTTGTACTCCTCGATCTGCGCCTGGTTGGCCGCGATCTCCTCGCCGTTCGCCGTCTCCGACTCCTCGTCGGCCTCGACCTCGACCTCGACCTCGATCTCGTCCGCGAGCGCGATGATGTCGTCTGCATCGAAGTCAGGAGCCGCCGCTTCGAGTTCCTCAGCCCGCCGCTTGGCGGACTCCGCGTCGGCCAGCGCCACCGCGAGCTGACCTCGCAGATCTGCGATCTGACCCGCGGCCGCACCCTGGGTGGCGAGCTCGGCGTCCATGGTCGAGACGCGCGCGCTCAGCTGCGCCTGGTTCGCGACGAGGTCGGCCTTCTCCTGAGACACGGACTGAAGCTGCGCCTCGAGCGCCGCAGCTCGAGCGATGAGTTCATCACCTTCGGTCTCGGGCGGCGCGAGCACCGTGAGCCGAGCCAAGGGAGCGCCTCCGTCGCCATCGAGCCGCACCTGCAAGAACGAGAGTTCCCGGGTCCCGCCGCTCTGTCGCATGAGCTCCAGCTCGTCCGCGAACCGCCCTGCACTGTCGATCGCGGAGCCGATCTCCTCCACCAGACCCGCCCGCTGCTTCGGCGGAAAGAGCTGGTCCATCGGCTGGCCCTGCATCTGCCCCTCGTCGTAGCCGAGCAGGCGACTGGCGCCCTCGTTCCACGCGAGCACCGAGCCGTTGGCGTCGGTCAGGATCACGCCCTCGTCGAGGTGCTGCAGGGTGCGCTGGAGAAGCGAGACCCACTGTTCCAGGGTTCCCTGGGTCGTCAGGTCCAGACCCATGGCCACGTAGCCCACCGTGGGACCCCGTCCGATGCGCAGGCGCGAGGTGTACCAGGCGATGGTCTTCTGCTGACCGTTCTTGCACTGCACGAGGAGCTTTGCGCCCATGACGTGCTCGTTGCGCCGCCATCCCTCGTGAATGGACCGCACCCGGTCGAGGTACTCGGCCCCGTGGGGGTAGAACGCGTCGATGAGGGTGTCGACGTTGGGCGTGTCCGAGGTGTCGTAGCCGGTGACCTCACGCAGGCTGCGGTTCGCCAAGACGATCTTGAACTCGAGGTTGGCGATGTAGACGAGCAGCGGCGACTTCTCGAGCAGCACCCGGACGATGGCCTCGGGGTTGGTTGGGTCGCTCGCCGGGGCAGACGTCGGGCTGAGGTGGATCCTCGACTTCATCGAACCCTCGTTCTGTTCCGTGTGGGGGGTCCCGGCGCGCTGCGCGCGTATCGCGGGGGATTCAGGGTAGGGGGGGCTAAACCCCGGCGTCAATGGGCACGTCGGCGGCTCAGAGGCGCCCCGCGGCCTCCAGGATTCGCCGAACACCCTCACTGCTGGCCGGGAATACGCCGTGCTCCGTGATCAGGCCGTCCACGAGGTCGGCCGGGGTGACGTCGAACGCCGGGTTCTTCACCGGGCAATCGGCGTACGTCGTACGAACTCGGGAGAACTCCCCGCCGTCGGTCTCGCCCCACGTCCAGCGCACCTCGTCACCGTCCCGCTCCTCGATGGGGATCGCGCCGCCGTTGGGGCAGTCGGCGTCGATGGTGCTGCTGGGCAACGCCACGTAAAACGGGATGCCCACGTGCCGCGCGATGATGGCGCGCCCGCATGTTCCGATCTTGTTGGCCACGTCGCCGTTGCGAGCGACCCGGTCGGACCCCACGATGACCGCCTGAATGGCGCCGGCCCGCGCGTAGTGCGCGAACGCGTTGTCCGCGATGACCGAGTGCGCGATCCCTTCACCGGCGAGCTCCCACGCGGTCAGCCTCGCTCCCTGCCCCCGGGGGCGCGTCTCATCGACGAACACATGCAGCGAGCGGCCGGCTCGGGCAGCGGCGTACACCGGCGAGAGCGCGGAACCCCAATCGACGAACGCGAGCCAGCCGGCGTTGCAGTGGGTGGCGACTCCCCAACCGTCCTCGAGCAGGGGCGCGCCGTGTCGTCCGATCGCCTCGCACCACGCTGCGTCTTCGTCGGCGACGGCCTGGGCCGCGATCAGCGCGGCAGCACGCGCCTGCCCGGGTTGGTCTCCTCCGCCGGCCTGAGCGATGGCCGAGCCCACGCGATCCAGGCCGTAGAACAGGTTCTGCGCGGTGGGACGGGTGTCGGCCAGGCGGGCCCGGCCCTGGGCGATCTGGACATCGAAGTCCTGGTCGCTGGCGAGCCTCGCAGCCAGGGCGAGTCCGTAGGCCGCGGTGGCCCCGATGGCGCCCGCTCCCCGCACCACCATTGTGGTGATCGCCCTGGCCACCGACTCGACATCGCGCAGCTTCACCCGCCGGAAGACGTGGGGGAGCATGGGCTGGTCGATGAGGACGACCGCGCCGTCCTCCCAGTCCACGGTGCGGTAGGAGATTCCCTGAACGAGCATGGCCGGAACGGTACAGGCCTATCGGCGGGTGGGCTCGGATTCAGGTTCGGTGGTCAGGACCTCGCTCGTGGTCAGCGTGGTCGGGCGGCTCTCCTCGAGCGTCCACGGTCGGGGCCGCAGTCCCATGCGCAGCGCCTCTTCGCCGCAGCGGAACCGGAGGTAGCCCAGATACTGGTCGTGGAACCACTCCTCAAACGTCCAGTCCGCGCGGCCTTCAAAGATGTGGCGGTAGTTCTCGTCGCCGTACTCCCGGCCCGTGATCCAGTCCTTGACCACCATCGACCGTCCGTTCCACACGCCGTACTGCGAGTTCCCAAACGACCAGCTGCCGAGGTTGACGTACTGCTTGCCCTGCTCGGTCGTGACGACGCCTGGAATGTGCGAGTGACCGCAGACCACGGTCTCGTAGCGGCTGTCCTTCGCAAGGTGCTCCAGGACCGGCAGGGTCAAGCCCATGGGGTCACCGAGGCAGCCCCGGGTCCAGAACGCCACCATGTCGTGCAGCCCACTGGCGACGTTGTGCTTGCCGAATTTTGCGCCGATGGCCCGGGCGAAGCGCGTACCGCGGGCGAGGTGGAAGAACAGGAAGTGGGCGATGCGGTTGCTCAGCGTGTAGTGGTCGCCCAGGGGCAGGCGAACCCAGGTCTTGAAGAGCGACTCGTAGGCCATCCACACCCGGGCCCAGAACGCGGAACTCTCGAAGTTCTCCCCCACGTACGAGTCGTACTCGTACCCGTGCACGGCGAGCAGGGTGCGATCGACCACCACCTTGTCGCACAGCTCGAACTGCAAGAAGTCCCGGAAGAGCACGATGTCGGGATCGTGATTGCCGTACACGTAGATGACGCGCATGGAGTCGGAGAGCCGCGTGAGGCGGGTCAGCACTTCGCGATGAGCGCGCAGGATGCGCTCGAAGTACCACGCCTGATCAAAGTCGAGCGCGTCACCGACGATCACCAGGGTGTCGCCTTGCTGCTCGACGTGGTCGAGGAACGCCAGGAAGTGCGCGTCCTTCTTCTGGAAGATGTCCGCGTGGGAGCCATCACCGAGGTGGATGTCGGAGACGAAG
>Ga0222662_1000564_pt1 | contig 28484 bp, 17 predicted proteins | sample AntAcemetagen600_FD_179821 | JGI IMG/M metagenome (GOLD analysis project Ga0222662, IMG submission 179821) | Saline water microbial communities from Ace Lake, Antarctica - #600 | ecosystem: Environmental > Aquatic > Non-marine Saline and Alkaline > Saline | place: Antarctica: Ace Lake... | reverse complement strand
CGGCCGTCTTTGTGGGTTTGGTCTATCTCTCCACCCGGCCCCCTGCGCCCCCCGCCCCCGAGGCCGAAGTCATCGAGTTCGTCGTGATCGAGAACGAGCCCGAGCCGGAGCCCGAGCCCGAGCCGGAGCCCGAGCCCGAGCCCCCGCCGAAGCCGAAGGTCATCGACATCGCCGCAGTGCAGCCGGTGGCGACCGACACGGCCGCCGAGCCCCTGCCCAAGGACGCGCCGCCCCCGAAGCCCGTCTTCGGCGTGAGCATGAACTCCACGGTGGAGGGCAACAGCGGGCTCTCGGTGCGCGTCGGCAACACCATCGGGGTCAAGCCCAGTGATGAGGTCGTCGCCCCCGAGGATGTTCAGCCGCTCCGGCAGGTGAGCTTCAGCAAGCTCGAAGAGCCGCCCAAACTGCTCAAAGACTTCCAGTATTCCCAGAGTGACTACCCAGCAGAGCTGATGGCCGAGGGCGTCCAGGGCACCGTGGTGCTCAAGCTGACCATCGATGAGACCGGTGCGGTCAGTAAGGTCAAAGTGATCCGCGGCGTGCACCCCGAGCTCGACAAGCTCTCGATGGCCGCCTGTCGCAAGTTCAAGTTCAAGCCCGGCATGTCCGGCGGAGAGCCAGTCGTCACGACGGGCTTCATCTATCGGTACAACTGGGTCATCGTGGAGTGATGCACCGCATCCTGCTCCCGCTGCTCCTCGCGCTCCTCACGCCGAGCATGACGGCAGCGCAGGAGCCCCCAGAGCCGACCCCGAGCACCGCAGTACGTGTCCCCGCACGTCCCCCCGCAGTCTTGGATGCCCCGATCCCCACATATCCACTCGCAGCCCTGGAGGGCGGCGTGGAAGGCGGCGTGGTCATGGAGTACGGCCTGGACGGAGACGGAGTGGTCACCGACGTCGAAGTGCTGCGCGCGCCGAGCCCCGAGTTGGCCGCGTCCGCCGCCGCGGCGCTGACCGACTCCTTCTTCGAGGCTCCGGCCGATGGCGAGGTGCCGCTGGGGCTGCGTCGCTACTACCAGTACACCCACTTCGAGTTGCCGCAGGAGTATCGCCCGCCCGTCAACATCGACCCCGACGCTCCCGAGCCGATCATGGCCGACGAGCTGACCCAGCTCCCGACTCTGACCTCGCAGGCCAGCGCCGACTACCCAGTCGAGGCCAGGGCGGCCGGGGTGCAGGGGAGCGTCAACCTCGAGTTGGAGGTCTCGGACAACGGCACCCTCGAGGGGGTCTCGCTGCTCGACGAGGCGCCGGGCGGGTGGGGATTTGGCTACTCGGCCGTGCGCGCCGTGTGGCAGTTCGCGTTCGAGCCGGCCTACGCCGGGGCGGTGCCGGTGCCGGTGCGCATCACCTACACCTACACCTTTGAGCTGGCTGAGGTCGTCGTGGAGTCCACGGCGGAGACGCCGGACGTCGGCGACGCCATCGATCGTGACGGGCCGATCAACCTGTCCGGCGTGGTGCGCGAGCGCGGGACCCGTCAGGTGCTCAGCGGCGTAGATGTGTACATCGACGACCTCGACCACAGCGCGCTCACCGACGACTTCGGCGCGTTCAGCTTCCGGGGGATCCCTGCTGGACTGCACCGCGTGATCGTCGCGGTTCCGGGATACGAAAAGTTCGTGACCCAGGAGGAAGTCGCCCTCGGCGAGGCGACCGAGGTCGTCTACTTCCTCAAGGAGAGCGCGGTCGGCATCCCCGAGACGACGGTGCGGGTCAAGAAGCTCGAGAAGGAGGTCGCCCGGCGCTCCATCTCCATCGAGACCATCGAGAGGATCCCCGGCACCTTTGGCGATCCGGTGCGGGTGGTGCAGAACCTGCCTGGCGTGTCTCGGGCGCCCTTCGACTTCGGACTGCTCATCGTGCGCGGCAGCGGCCCCGAGGACACCGGCGTACACATCGACGGCATCCGGGTCCCCCAGCTGTTCCACTTCGGCGGTCTGCGCTCCATCGTCACGCCCATCCTGCTCGACGGGGTCGACTTCTATCCCGGCGGCTACGGCGGCACCTACGGACGCCTCACCGGCGGCGTGGTCAACGTGCGGACCCGCACCACCTACGAGCCCGAGATCCACGGCCTCGTGCAGGCCGACCTCATCGACGCCAGCGTGGCGGTCATCGGCCCCATCAAGAAGAAGGGCGAGAAGCATCCCGTCGGCGGCTTTGTCTTCGCGGCGCGCCGCAGCTACCTCGACATCCTCTTGCCGGCGTTGGTGCCCGGCTCGCTCGACATCTCGCGGATCGTCTTCCCCCAGTGGACCGACCTGCAGGGGAAGGTGACCCTGAGGCCCAACAAGCAGAACAGCTTCTCGCTGCTCGCCTACTACAGCCAGGACCGCGTCGCCACGACGCTGGACGATCCGGGCATCGCGACGCAGGCTGCCAGCCAGGGCGAGTTCTCGTTCAAGAACGACTTCTGGCGCGTGAACGTCGACTGGACCGCCCGACCAGGCCCCAAGGTGGAGAACCGGCTCTTGTTCGCCGTCGGGCAGGACGATCAGCGCCTCGGAGTGGGGCAGTTCGGCCGCCTCACCACCCGTGCGTTCTGGTTCATGCTGCGCGACCACCTCTCGCTGGAGGTGGACGACAAGCTGGAGCTGTTCTTCGGCACCGACATCATCGCCTCGCCGTTCTCATTCGACTTCGAGTTCTTCTCGCTCAACTTCTCGGACGACCCCAACGCCGAGTCCGAGTCCTATCGGTTCGACGAGACCAACTTCGGGATCGGACCGGGCGCCTTCGCTGAGGCTCGAATCAAGCTCGCTGACGAGCGGATCCGACTGACGCCTTCGCTGAGAGCTGACGTGTACGCGGTCCCGGGGCAGTTCACGTCCGGCTGGCTCGATCCCCGGTTTTCGTTCCAGATCAGCCCCGATCCCGCCAAACGCCTCGACATCAAGGGGTCGCTCGGCATCTATCACCAGAACCCCCAGCCGTTTGAGATCCTGGACGTCACCGGCAATCCCGATCTCACGGCCGAGGAGAGCTACCAGTTCACTGTCGGCACGGAGATCCGGTTCACCGACTTCTTGAGCCTGGACATGCAGGGCTTCTACAAGCGGCTCGACAAGCTGGTGGTCTTCACCACGAGCGGCGCGCAAGCTGGCGGCAGCGACTCGGCCTGGAACAACGGCGGCGACGGACACATCTACGGCGGCGAACTGTTCCTCCGGCTGCGTCCATGGAAGAACCTCGAGGGCTGGGTCTCGTTCACCTATCAACGCAGCCAGCGCCGCGACGCGCCAGACGAAGACTTCTACTGGTACGACTTCGATCAGCCCGTGATCCTCGACATCGTGGCGTCGTACGCCCTGCCGTTCGGATTCCGCATCGGCGCGCGGTGGCGCTACGTCAGCGGTAACCCGGACACCCCCATCAACAACGCGATCTACGACGCGGACAGCGACAGCTACATCCCGCTGCAGGGCGACTACAACAGCGCTCGACTCCCCGCGTTCCACGCCTTGGACATCCGCGTGGACAAGGACATCAACTTCCGCCGCTGGAAGCTGACCTTCTATCTCGACATCCAGAACGTCTACAACCGCAAGAACCCCGAGTCGGTCATCTACAACTTCGACTACACCGAGAAGACGTTCCTCTACTCGCTGCCGATCCTCCCCAACATCGGCTTCAAGGCGCAGTTCTGATGCGATTTGCCCTCCTTTTCATCACGCTGCTGCTCGCTGGTTGCAACCTGCTCGATCTCACGCCGGTGAGTGAGGTCGTTCGCATGCGCGTCGCGGGAGTGTCGGCGGAGCCAGCGGAGATTGGCCTCGGCGAGACCAGCACCCTGACCTCCCTGCTCGTCCATCCCCCTGGCGTGACGCCAGCCTTGGGCCAGATCTGGTTCGCCTGCCTGGAGTCGAGCGGAGCCACGGGCTGCCTAGGCCTCGACCTCGCGGGCGCCCTGGGAGACACCTCGGGGGACGACGACGACGCCGCGCCTCCAGACTTCACGAGCGGCGACTTCCAGTTCGGGATCGGGGAGTCCTTTGAGTACACCGCCGAAGGAGACCTGCTCGCGGAGGCGTGGGCTGCCTTGGAGCCCGAGGATCGCGTAGAGGGCCTGACCCTGCTGGTCGCGGTCAACTACGTCGAGAGGAGCAACCAGGAGCTCTCAGACCTGCTGATCGCTCTGGGCACGGCGTTCCAGACCGATGACCAGCCCACAATCGACACGCTCGTCGAGGAGTTCACCGGCCTGCTCGACACCTCGATCACGGCGGCACGGCGGGTCGTCATCTCCGACAAGTCCGCGGCCCAGCCAGCAGACGACGTCGAGTGCGCGGCCACTCAGCTGCTGCCGAACAGCAACCCGGACCTGTCTGGGATTCGGGTACACGTCGACAGCCAGGGGTTCGATGAGGGCTTCCCCCTCGGCCCCATCACGTTTGTGGGCCCCGGCGAACAGCTCGTGCTGCGGCCCGAGATGCCAACGACGTCGACCGAGGACTACCTGTTCATCGATCGCAACGGCGAGACGGAGTGCAGGCGGGAGGACCCCTTCTTCGCGTGGATCGTGAGCGGCGGCGCGTCCGTGAGAGACGACTACAGCTTCGTCGCGGAGATCGGCGATCTCGACGACGTCGCAGGGCGGGCCAAGGTCAATCGGATCACGATGCCCGTCGCCGAGGAGTTCGCCCCCGAAGGCGTCAGCTTGTGGGTGGTGGCGCGCGATCGCCGCGGCGGACTGACATGGACTGAGCGCAGGTTCTTGCCCTACGCGAGCGTTCCATAAGAGGAGGTGGGCCGAAAAGGCTACTCGCCGCCGGATCCGCGGCCCACCCGGAACGAGCCGGAGTAGGCGGTCTTGAACGAGCCACACCGAGACTGGCTGAGCTCGCGACCGGCCTCACAGCCCGCCCCGTAGGAGATTCCGACCCGCAGGATCTGCCCCGCTCGGTTCCCGTCCGGCGAGAAGCTCAGCGTGTGGGCCCCGGGGGCGATCTCCACCGAGACCCCTTCAGACACGCAGGTCTCTCCAGCGATCGGGATGTAGTTCTCCGACTCGAAATACTGGAGTTGTAGAGCTCCGCATCCCGGAATGAAGATCGAAGCCCCTGACGAATTCGTGATGGTGAATTCTGCAGTCTCTCCGGGGGCATACATGGATCGAGCGGGTTCGACCGACACGGATTCGGGTTCGGAGTGAGCGATCCCGCCTGCCGTGAGCACGGCGACGAAGAGACCTACCGCGAGAGGACGAGAGAGATTGACGATGATTCCTGCCCGCATTGCGCTTCGGCTCCCGGCGACGGTTCGAATGGATGAGGATCCGTCGTGGCTACATGGTAGGGGATTCCAGCCGCGAGCCTCAAATCGGTCCGAACGCTTGCCGACGCTGCATTCTCGGGGTGGCGGTCGTCTTGACACCCCGGAAACCTCGCTGGTAGAAGTCCGCAGTCATCCTGACCCCTTCGTCGATGATGAGGTTGTTGCGCTTCGAGACACGGGCAGCGAAGCGCCGCGCACGACCTCAGAGTCCTACAGATTCGGCGACCGATCGAGCCCTTGGAGCCGCGAATGAACCGCTGGCATTCCCTGCTGACGTGCCTTGCCGTCACGCTCTCTCTCCTCATCGCGCCGCAGTCGGCACGTGCGGCTGACGACGATGTCGTTGGAACGCGCGCGCCGTCCGACAAGCGCTCGACGATGGTTCACAACAAATTCTTCTACAAAAGGGGGCGATTCGAGATCACCCCCCAGTTCGGCTACGTGGGCAGCAGCCCGCTGAACAACGAGGTGATGGCAGGGCTGGCGCTCACCTACCACGTGACCGACAAGTTCGGTGTGGAGCTGAACGGCAACTACGCCTTCCTCGGCGGCCAGGCCAACACCAAGCAGTTGGCGATCGCCGTGCTTCGGCTGCTCGACAGCAGCTTGCGGCTTGAGTCCGTGGATCCCGGCGCGTTCGTCACGCTGTCTGCGGTGATCTCGCCGATGTACGGAAAGCTGAACCCGTTCGGCCTCGCAGTGATCAACCTCGACTTCTTCTTCGTCGCCGGTGTCGGCTACGGGAACGAGAACATCGAGATGCTCAACTACACGGTCAACGAGTTCAACCAGGAGGGTGCCGCCCTCGCGGTGGACCCGCAGATCAACCACATGTTCCTGCTCCACTTCGGCTTCGGCGCGAAGGTGTTCGTGAGCCGGTGGTTCAGCCTACGACTCGACGCGCGCCTCTACCTCACCTGGGACCGCGTCCTCTCTTACGACGACGACGAGTCCGCGGCGACCAACCGCAACCTCGACGCCGTGAGCGCCAACCGACTCGCATGCCACTCCGGCAGCGGGCTCAACGCTGCGTGCAAGACCGTCTTTCCGACCACCCTCGTTCTCGGCGTAGGGGGCAGCTTCTGGGTGCCCGGCGACAAGGTTGTCCGCGCCCGCATGAACCGTCGATAGGAGCTGCGAGCATGATCCGCACACGCCCGCTGTTGCTACTCCTTCTCCTCCTCGGACTCGCCGCGCCCTCCGTGCAGGCCGCACCTGGCGACGCTGCACCGGACTTCGGTGACGACGACGACGATGACGATGAGGACGACGAGGACTTCGAAGAGGCCGAGGACGCCGTCGAGGACGCTGAGGACGCCGTCGAAGACGCTGAGGAAGCCGTCGAGGACGCTGAAGACGCCGTCGAGGACGCTGAGGAGGCCGTCGAGGACGCTGAAGACGCCGTCGAGGACGCCACCGACGACGCCAAGAGCGACGACGACTACGACCCGCTCGAAGGCCTGAACCTCCCCCCGTCCGGTGACAGCGAGGCCGCCTCGGGCCCATCCGAGGCCGACAGGGCCGAGGAAGAGGATGAGGAGGAAGAAGCTGAGGAGGATGACGACGTCGAGGACGACGGCGCCTCTGGGCGACGCTCCGCGAAGGCCGACAAGCGCAAGGACAAGAAGAAGCGTCTGGTGAAGGTGATCCAGACGAAGTTCTTCCTCAAGTACCGGCGCCTCGAGTTGACGCCCCACATCGGCTACGTCGGCAACGACAACTTCATCACCCGGCTGCATCTCGGCCTGGCGGCGACCTATCACATCAACGACATCTTCGGGATCGAGTTGACGGTGGCCGGGATGCCGAACCTGCAGGAGACCGACTACAAGCCCCTGACCCGCCGCTTCCAGCGCGAGTCGGAGGTGGTGCCCGACATCACCCGCGTGACCTTCCTAGCCACGTTGGGAGGCGCCGTCTCCCCCATCTACGGCAAGGTCGAGCTCGGCAACAACCGAATCATCAACTACGACATCTACTTCATCGGTGGTGCCGGAATGGTGCACACCCAAGACGACACGGCGATCATCCGGTCGCCGTGTGATGACCTGCCCACGGTGCGCGAGCGCAAGGACCGGTCGAACCCGACGGTGACCGAGAACGGCTGCTATCTGGTCGATCAGGAGCACTTCGCCAGCTACATCGGCGGTGGACTTCGCATCGTGTTCAACAAGTGGGTCGGCATCCGCCTCGATGTGCGCAACATCACCCACATTGAGCAGGCCTGGCGCAACGGTGATGTCGGCCTCGAGATGAAGCACTCGCTGGTGATCAACATCGGCGCGAGCTTCTTCATTCCGCCCGAGCCCCGCCGGCTCAATTGAAGGCTTTGATCACTCCAATCGTGAATTCGTTGATCGCTCAGCTGACCCTGGCGCACTCCACAGGGTGTCCATACTCTGCGGGACAGTGTTCCTGTGTGTCTGAGTCGATTGCGCCCCAATTTTCTCCGGTCTCTGACCGGCATGACGCACAAGGGACGGTAGAGATGGTCTTTACGTCCCGTGCCACGGGATAGGCTCATGTACCGACGCTTCCTGCTCGCCCCTCTGGTCGCGCTTCTGCTCGCGCTGATGACGAGCCCCGCGCTCGCCCTCACGCTCGACGATGTCAAGCAGATGGTGTCCGTCGGGGTACCCGACAACATCATCGTCTCGACGGTCGCCAACAGCGAAGAGGTGTTCAACCTCGGCGCTGAGGAGATCATCGCGCTCAAGACGGCCGGCGTCTCCGACAAGGTCATCGAGGCCCTGCAGGCGACCGCCGGCAGCAAGGCACGCACGACGGAGACCCGGGAGACCCAGGAGGAGGAGCCCCGTCGCCGCGACGATGGCGCGGCCAGCGCCAGCGAAGACGACGAAGACAACTCCGAAGACGACGACGGCTACTCCCGCCGCAGCCGCAGCAGCGCCGACGATGAAGGCAGCTCGCGCCGCCGCTCGTCGGGCGATGACGATGATGATGACGACGACGACGGGGGCAGCTCCCGCCGCCGGCGCTCGACGGACGATGACGAGGGCTCCAGCCGGCGCTCGCGCAGTTCGCGCAGCTCGCGGAGCGACCGAGGCTCGTCCAGCAAGGTCAAGAAGACCCCCAAGGAGATCAAGGAGCTCATCGGCCGGTACAAGGACAAGAAGTACCTGGGCGCCAGCCTCGGCTTCTACCGGGTGCTCGAAGAGGGCAAGTTCCCCGAGCACGACTTCAAGAGCCAGTACTACCTCGCCGACAGCCTCTACAAGCTGGGGCTGCTGCACTCCGCCCAGGTCTACTTCCAGAAGGTAGTCAAGGCTGGCCCGGAGCAGGGCTCGTACTTCAGCAACGCGCTGCTCCGTCTCGTCGCCATCGCCGACAAGACCAAGGACCCCATCTACCTCATCCGCACGATCCACAAGATCGACGCCGATGACTACCCGGGCAAGGTCAAGGACGACCTGTACTACTACGCCGGCGTCGCCGACTTCGAACGTCAGGACTACAAGGCGGCCAAGCGCAGCTTTGCCCGACTCGGCAAGTCCAGCACCCACTACTTCAAGGCGCGCTACTACATCGGCGTCATCCAGAACACGCAGAACAAGAAGGCCGCCGCGGCGAAGACCTTCCAGTCGCTGCTCAAGGGTGACTTCATCGGCGACCCCGCCGAGATCAGCTCGGTGAAGCAGCTCGCGATGATCAACATCGCGCGCATCTACTACACCGCTGAGCGCTATCCACGAGCCGCCGAGCTGTACGAGAACATCGGGAAGAGCGCGCGCGGTGGGCAGTACTGGGGCACCGCCCTGTACGAGTCTGCGTGGGCCTACTTCATGAGCGAGAACAGGGAGCACAAGGCTCTCGGGCACCTGCTGACCCTGACCTCGCCGTTCTTCGACCGTGACTTCATTCCTGAGGCAGGTCTGCTCGAGGCGCTGACCTACTACCGCATCTGCGAGTTCAAGGAGGTCCAGTCTCTCCTCGACAAGTTCAAGGAGACCTACGGGCCGATGCAGGAGGCCATCCAAACGATGCTTCCCGAGGACGCCAGCGATCTGGACGCAGCCCGGGACCTGTACATCGATCTCTACGGCAAGAAGAGCAAGAGCTACCGCAAGCTCCCGGTCGCCATCTTCTCCCGCATCGAGGCAGACCGCAGCTTCGGCGGCCCCCACAACCGGGTGCTGCAGATTCAGTCTGAGCTCAACCGCATCAAGGCGATGAAGCCCCAGTGGCGCGACGCCGAGGTCGGCAGGGGCCTCGTCAAGCAGCTCAACTCGCAGGCAAAGGCGTACAAGAAGTTCGCCGGCGCCGCCCTCGCCAACAAGCTCGGCGGTCTCCGCGACCAGCTGGGTGACCTGATGGGCCAGGAAGCGCTGCTGCGCTTCGAGATGGTGTCAGGCGAGTACGTCAACGCGATGGAGAAGTTCCGCAACCCGGAGACGGCCGAGACCGAGGAGGGCGTGGAGTTCGACTTCGCGACCAACCCCGACGTCATTTACTGGCCCTTCAACGGCGAGTTCTGGCAGGACGAACTCGGGTTCTACGAGCGCATTGAGCCCGGCGCGTGCAAGGAGTAGGTGGCATGAACATGAACAACCGAATCTCGACCTTCGCCCTCGCTCTCGCGCTGGGCCTCGGAAGCCTGCTCTCCCCTGCCCTGGTGGACGACGCGTACGCGCAGTCGCGACAGGAAGAGAAGAAGCGCGAGGTGCTCGACTACAAGAAGTTCGAGCGCGAGCAGAACCGCGAGCAGTACGGCGAGTTGGCGAATCAGAAGCGCCAGGAAGCCATCGCTCAGCTCAAGAAGATCCTCGCTGAGCAGACGCTGCCGCCCGACACCAAGGCTGAGATGCTGATGCGCCTCGCCGAGCTGTACTGGGAGCAGAGCAAGTACGAGTACAACCAGGAGATGAAGGCGTTCGATTCGGAGTACGAGAAGTGGTTCGAGCTGGCCGAAGCCCAGCAGAAGAAGACTCCGGAGCCCACGGTCGAGACGACCCGCAGCTCGGCGTTCACCCGCAAGGCCATCGAGAACTACCGCGTCATCCTGCAGAACTACCCGAACTACCCCCGGGTGGATGAAGCGCTGTTCTTCCTGGCGTTCTCGCTCAACGACATCGGTGAGGACCAGGACGCGCTCTCGATGTACAGCAAGCTCGTCAAGTCGTACCCGAAGAGCGACTTCGTCCCCGACAGCTACAACGCCATCGGCGAGTACTACTTCAACAACAACAACGCGTTCAAGGCCCTGCAGGCGTACAAGCGCGCCGCGCAGTTCCCCGACAGCAAGATCTACACCTTCGCGCTCTACAAGATGGCGTGGTGTTACTACAACGTCGGCGAGTTCGGCGAGGCCATCGAGGTCATGAAGGAGCTCGTCGCAGAGAGTGACCGCCGCCTCGAGGCGAACCCTGAGGCCACCGGCATCTCCCTCAAGGAAGAGGCGTTGCGCGACCTGGTGCTGTTCTTCTCCGAAGAGGGCGACCTGGAAGCGGCCAAGGAGTACTTCACCCGCTACGGCGAGAAGCGCTACTACCGCAAGATGCTGAGCCGCCTCGGCAACATCTACATGGAGCAGGGCAAGAACGAGCTCGGCATCCAGACGTACCGGACGCTCATCGCCGAGCAGCCGTTCGCCCCGGACAACCCCGATCACCAGAACGCCATCATCAAGGCGTACTGGGACCGCGATCGCTTCGACGAGGCCAACGAGGAGATCAACAAGCTGGTCGCCACGTACGGCAAGGAGTCCCGCTGGTACACCGAGAACGCCGACGACAAGGGCGCGCTCAAGGACAGCAACCGCCTCATCGAGAAGAACCTGCGCAACGTGGCCATCGACAGCCACCAGCAGGCGCTGAAGCGGCGCTCTGCGAAGCTGCTCTTGCTCGCCGAGGAGAACTACAAGCGCTACCTCGACTACTTCCCGAAGGGCAGCAAGTCCTACGAGATGCGGTACTGGTACGCCGAGGTGCTCTACAAGCTCAAGAAGTACGACCTCGCGACTGACCAGTACGAGGCGACGGTCGAGTCGGACGACAAGGGCAAGTTCCTCAAGGACGCCGCCATCAACACCATCTTCTCCATCGAGAAGTACATCGGAAACCAGAAGAAGATCTGGGACCGTGAGACCAAGGCCGAGCGCAACCGTCGCAAGAGCCTCACGGATCCGAAGGAGAAGTACGCGCCCATCGAGCTTCGTGAGTGGGAGTCTCGCCTCATCAAGGCATGTGACGCCTACTCGAAGAACCTCCCGGATGACGAGAAGACCCTCAACATCCTCTACAAGGCCGCGTACCTGCTGTACGAGCACAACGAGTTCAACCTCGCCAACGATCGGTTCCTGCAGATCATCCGCGGAAACCCGAAGTCGGAGCTCGCGCAGTTCTCGGTGAACATCATCTTGGACAGCTACGCCCTGATCGAGAACTGGGACGACCTGAACAAGGTTGCCCGCGAGTTCTACAACAACCCCGATGTGGGCAAGACGAGCAAGTTCAAGGCCGACCTGCGGGAGATCTATCAGAACGCCACGTTCAAGATCGCCGAGGGCTACGCCACCGCGGAGAAGAAGGTCGACGCCAGCAAGGCGTTTGAGGAGTTCTACCGCGAGTTCGAGGACGCCAAGATCCGCGACCTGGCGCTCTACAACGCCGCCTTCTGGGCCGGGCAGAGTGACAACAAGGCTCGCATGGTCGCCCTGCGGACCGAGTTCGTGGAGAACTTCCCCGAGCCGCTGGGCAAGGAGACCAAGACCCGGCTGCTGTTCGAGAAGAGCGTGAGCCAGCTCGGTGATCACTACCAGTCGGTCGCGAACTACCGGCAGGCTGGGACGTACTACCGCCAGCTGTTCGATGCGGATAAGGCGTTCGAATCCGAGGGATTCACCACATCGCGGGATGCGCTCTACAACGCGGGCCTCTTCGCCGAGGCCTTGGGAGACATCGAGGGTGCGACCAAGCACTTCCGTGACTACATCGCGGCGTGGCCCGACGGAGACGACGTGCTCAGCACCAAGATGCGCATTGCGCGCATGCTGACCAACGCGAAGCAGACCGACCTCGCGAAGAACGAGTGGAAGACCATCTACGGGGACGAAGCGACGCCGCCGGCGGAGGGCATGGAAGCCCGACAGCAGTTCGGCGCGCTCCTCAGTGACCGCAAGGAGCAGCTCTCGCACTACCAGAGCTCGCTCAAGTACTTCGACGGAGTGAAGGGCAAGATCGACGGCACGGACCTCTCCCGGCTCTACGCAGCCGAGATGCAGTTCGAGCTGCTCGAGTCCGAGTTCGCGGAGTACGCGGACATCTCGATGCCGGCGGACAAGAGCGCGGGCAAGGTCCTCAAGAAGAAGATCGAGGGTCTCAGCCGGCTCGAGAAGGAGTACATCTCGGTGCTGGAGCTGAAGGCCGGCGCATGGGGCATCGCAGCCCTGTACCGCATCGGGACTCTCTACTCGGACTTCGCGGGCAAGCTGCGCAACGCGCCGTGCCCCGAGAAGCTCGATGAGGATCAGTGCTTCCTCTACAAGGCGGGTCTCGAAGACCGCGCCTACCCCGTGTCCGACAAGGCGGTCGATGCGTTCGAGAAGGCGCGAGAGAAGAGCTACGAGTTGGGTCTGTACACCGGCTTCACGGCGAAGGCTATCGAAGGCCTGTCGGCGATTCGGCCCGAGGAGTTCCCTCCCGGCGCCGAGGAGTACGCCGAGCCCAACTACATCAGCAACCCGTACGTCACCGCAGACATCGCCCGGTAGCGAGCAGAAGCAGGAGCAGAACGATGCATCTCATCAAGTACGGGTCGAGGTTCTCCTCGATCGTCGCAATCGCCGCGCTCGCGCTCATCCAGATGGGTGGCTGCGGCGACAAGAAGCCCGCCGTCGACAGTGTCGAGGGCGAGGCGCCGGATCCGCAGGCCTACGTGAACGCTGCGCTCAAGTCGATGGACGAAGGCGGCAAGCTCGAGGACGTCGCTTCGACGTTCCAGCAGGGCTGTGACCTGCACAAGAGCGAAGAGTTCCAGATCCCCATTCACGTCAAGGCGTGCTTCAACGCCGGCGTGATGACGGCGAAGCTCGGCGACAAGGGCAAGGCGGTCTCCTACTACAAGACCGCGCTCAAGGCCGACCCCGGCTACAAGCCCGCGGTGCAGAACGTGACCTACACGCTCCTCCAGTCAGGCAAGGCCGACGAGGCGGTCCCGTACTACGAGGGCTACCTCAAGGCGAACCCCGACGACACCGAGATGGTGAACAACTACGCCGGCACGCTCGGCGAAGCGGGGAAGTACGACGAGGGCGTCAAGGTCATCGAGGACCTGCTCTTCAAGGACCCAAAGGACACGCGCGCTTACAAGACGCTGGCCCGGATCTACTTCCTCCAGGGCAACTACCGCATGAGCCAGCTCGCATCTGCGAACGCGCTCAAGTTCACGCCCGAGGACGCTGACATCCACAACAACATCGGCCTGAGCTTCCTCAAGGAAGGGAACGACGGAGACGCCGTCGCGGCGTTCAAGAAGGCGCTCGAGCTCGACGAAGCCAACGTCCAGGCGAACATGAACCTGGGCCTCATCGCCTTGAAGGCGGCTGACTGGCAGAACGCCGCTGAGTGCTTCAACCGGGTGCTCGGCAAGGACCCCGGCAACGCGGACGCGCGCATCGGCTTGGCCGTCGCCTACCGCGGCATCGCGGAGTTCGATAGCGCGGTCGAGGAGTACGACAAGATCCTCAAGGTCGACAAGTGCAACCAGCGCGCGCTCCTCAACAAGGCGGTGGTGCAGGGTCTCTTCATCGACGACTACAAGGGCTCGCTCAAGACGTACGACGCGCATCGGAAGTGCCACCCGGACATCAGCATCGAAGACCGGGTCGCCGTGATTCAGAAGGCGGTCGCCGAAGAGGAAGACATCAAGCGGCAGACTGCGGAACTGGAGCGCCAGCTCGCGGAGCTCGATCGCCAGGCGGCCGAGTACAAGCCGAAGCTCGTGGCGAAGACGGCGCGCGCCCAGCGGGTGTTCACCAAGTACCAGGACGTCGAGCAGGACCCTTCGTGGGCCGAGCAGCTCGACATCCAGATCGAGCAAGTGCAGTTCGCGGTGGAGTCCGAGGACTTCATGTTCATGCAGGAGGCCGCGGCCTACCTCGACGAGTTCGTCGTGAGCTACTACGAGTACGCGCTCGAGAAGCCTGCGGACGAATGGACTGACGAGAGCAACCCCATCGACGTCCCCGTCGACGCTGCTGGCGGCGCCGAAGGTGCACCTACTGAGGGCGAGCCGGCCGGTGACGGCGAGGCGCCAACCGAAGGGGAAGCAGCTCCCGCCGAAGAGGCAGCTCCCGCCGAAGAGGCAGCTCCCGCCGAAGAGGCAGCGCCCGCCGAAGAGGCAGCGCCCGCCGAAGAAGCGACCGAGTAAACAGGATTTGGGAACCTCGCCATCCCAGCGAGGTCACATAGTTTCAAGATGATTGCTCAGGCGTCCGTGCCTGTGCAGAATGAGCCACCGCAGAGGAGGCTGACCAATGAGTAAGCACCTGATCGCCCTGTCCGTAGCCCTAATGTCCCTGGCCATTGCGGTCCCTGCCTTCGCGCAGGACGAGGACGAGGACTCCGTTCGATACAAGAAGAAGACCGAGATCGACTTCGAAGACGTCTCGGTGGACGGTGAGCTGAAGAAGCCCCACGGCGCGTACCTTTTGGATAAGCGCCAGTCGAGCTTCAACCCGCTCATCAAGCTGAAGACCGAGTTCAATCAAGAGATGATCGAGTCGGTCAATCAGATTCGCTGAGACCGGTCGAGAATCCCGCGACCGCGGGCGCTCTGATCGAATAGACCCTGACCGCGCACTAGACGGTTCAGGGAGTTGCTGGGTGCCCACACAGCGCCCGACAGTTCTGTAGTATCTCGCGGTTCCCATAGGGGACCACGACCCATTTGCTCCCCTTTCCCGTGCAGCAGACCGAGGACCGACCCACATGGCAGAGCAGGAGAACTCGCTGACGCTCGCCTTCACTATCTCCGTGGATGGCCAACCGGCCGGAACGCAGGAGTTTGAAGACGAGATGGTCACGATCGGGAAGGGCGCCGCCGCCGTTCTCCAGATCAACGACCCCGACCTGGCCGACCTCCACGCTGCAGTCCAGCTCGCCGACGATGGTTCGGTGACGCTCCTGGACCTTGGCAGTGAAGGTGGCACCCTCCTCAACGGGGAGAAGATCAACAACTCACCCGTGAATGACGGGGACGAGATCCGTCTCGGCAAGACCGTCATCAAGCTCGGGCTCGTGCAGCCCGAGGAAGAGGATGCGGCCGCCGTCACGGAGCAGGCCGGCGCCGCCGCCCCCAGCCGAGACGAGCACGAAGCCATCGCAGCCGCAGAGGTCGCGGAGGCCGAGGACGTCATCGACTTCATCTTGCGTTCCGGAACGGCGGAGTCGGATCTCGGCATCGACCGCAAGGCTCCGCCGGTGCTCGAGGTCGCAGAGATCTGGTCCGGCACGGTCATGAATGTGCGGCACTACGCCAAGGACGTGCCCGCTGTGTACGTGGGCGACCGTCGCAATCGTCAGGTGCGCGTCCTCAGCGGCCTCTTCATCGCGATCCTGGTGTTCGGCGTCGGCTTCTTCATGCTCAAGCACGCCAGCCTGCCTGCGCCGCCGAAGTTCCCTGATGGGGACGAGGCGCTGCTCGAGCAGTGGACCGCCCGCGACACCGCGGAGAAGGAGAAGCTCGCCGCAGAGCGCAAGGCGAAGCGTGAAGCCGAGCGCCAGGCGCTCGAGGACGCAGCCGACGAGCGGATCGCCAAGGACCAGCGCAAGTACGACCGCATGGCGGACACGCAGCTGGCCGACGAGCAGAAGGAAGACCCCGAGACGACGAAGACCCGCGAAGACTTCGTGGAGTCGATCCGCAAGGACGTCATCAGCGAGGTTCGTGAGGAGCAGGACGCGGCAGCGGCCGAAGAGGCCGAGAAGAACGCCCCGCCCGATCCCTTCCGCGACTACCGCGACGAGTGGGTGATCGCCAAGAAGACCGAGTTCGAGAAGGCCTCGAAGAAGGCCGACCGCCCGCTCATGGCGCCGCAGTTCGAGCTCTACGAGCAGCCGAACTACGAGGGCATGGTCATCGAGCAGATGCTGCCCCTCGCCCGCGAAGCGGTGAAGGAAGGGAAGCTCAAGAAGAGCTGGCAAGACGAGTTCGACAAGTGGAGCAAGAAGTACGACGTCCTCGACGATCTCGACGTCAAGCGCGTCGCGGAGGACCTCGTCCTCGGCACCCGGGTGATGGTCGATGACGAAGTCGTGACCCTTACCGGCGGTCTGGACCCCATCAAGGTGTACGGCGTCGACGGAGAGAACGAAGAGATCGAGTTTGAGAATGACGCCGAACTGACTCTGTGGGCTCCGTCCCAGGCTCAGATCGACACGCGGCTTGCGACCTTCAAGGAGGTCCAGCAGCTCCTCTTCATCCAGCACCAGAAGAAGCGCTCGAGCCGCGGTCAGTGCGAGGCGCTCAAGGAGCTGCTCGCCTTCGACGAGTTCAAGAGCGACTTCACGTACAACTCGCGATACAGCAAGTGCCTTGCCGACAAGAGCAAGTTCGACCAGAGCCGCGAGTACTTCGAGCGCGCCCTCGAGAACCTGCCCGGTCCCGTCGCAAACCTCGACGAGGGTCAGTCTGGCCACTACCAGACCGCCCTTGAGGTCAAGGCGCGAACCCTGCTCCGCGATGCGTTCGGCGGCGACCCGGCCAAGGCAGGCACCCAGCTCATCCCCATCGACAAGCGCGAGCGGGCAATGGAGGCTTGGGAAGACCTGCGCGGTTTCATCCTCGCCAACAGCCAGCAGGTCAACGACCTCAAGCAGGCTGACTTCCACATCAACATGCTCGAGAAGGAGCGGCTCAAGGAGAAGCAGGAGAAGCAGGTCTGGAACGCGATGCGGCTCGGGCTGCTCATCCTCTTGCTCCTGCCCATCGGCTACGGCGTCGACGAGATTCGGTCCCGCAAGCTGGCCCAGGACTTCTTCGTCAGCTCGGACAACCTGCCCAACGACCACTGGGCCATCGTGGAGCAGGACTCCGCTGGCGCGAAGGTCAACTTCACCCCGGACTCCGTGGGCTTCATCGAGGCAGCTGGCAACCGCATATCAACGGCGGACCTGATCAGCAGCGGTCGGGCGAAGGAACAGGGCGGCTACTACCAGGTGGACCTGGGCGACGAAGAGCGCTTCGTCAACGACATCGGCCACATGGTGTTCTTCATTCACCGCGTGCATAAGGCAAAGGTCATTCCGGCACCCGTCGGCGGCAGTGTGGACTGGCTGTACCTCGGAATCCTCGCGGCGCTTCTCTTCGTCGGCGGCGGGCTGCTCGTGCGCATGCTGACCATGCCCTACGACCCCTCCCAAGAGGTCATCACCATCCCGGATCGCTTTGTCGAGCTGATGGTGCAGGACATCGAGAAGGAGAAGGACAAGAAGAAGCCGGCCGGCAACCCCGATGCGGGCGAAGGCGCCAAGGCCAAGGACGACGAAGGCAAGACCGGCAAGAAGGAGGCCAAGCTCAAGAAGGCCAAGGGCTCCAAGGTCGCCATCCAGAAGTCCGAGCTCGACAAGAAGATCGCGGAGTCCACCGGCCTGCTGGCCGACCTGAACTCCATGACCGACACCTCGATCTTTGGCACCGGTGGCCTCGACAACAGCGTGAGCAACGCGGTGGGTGGCCTCATCGGCTCGCAGTACGGCAACCAGATGGGCGCAGGCGGCCTCGGCTCTCGCGGGTCCGGCCTGGGCGGCGGCGGTACGGCGGAGGGTCTTGGCGGACTCGGCACCAAGGGTCGTGGGTCCGGGGCCTCCGGCTACGGCCGAGGCGGCGGCTACTACGGGCAGAAGGGCGGCGGCGCCCCGGGTGTCGGCGCGGGTGACCCGATCATCCTCGGTGCCCTCGACAAGTCGATCATCGACCGCATCGTGAAGAAGCACCTGCCCCAGATTCGCTACTGCTACCAGAAGGAGCTGAACAAGAACCCCAACCTGTTCGGCAAGATGGTGGTGAAGTTCGTCATCGCGAAGGACGGCACCGTGTCCAGCTCGTCGACGAAGACCTCGACCCTGAAGAACCCGATCGTGGAGAACTGCATCCACTCGCGCTTCATGCGCATGCGGTTCCCCCAGCCGAAGGGCGGCGGCATCGTCATTGTGTCGTACCCGTTCGTGTTCAACAGCCAGGGCGGCTAAGGGCCTCAGCACCTGTCCAGGAAGCAAGCCATGAAGTACGACCTGCGGTTCCTCCGCGCCCTCATGATGGCGCTCGCCATTGGCGCTCTCGTCTCGTCTCCTGCCTACGCGCAGGATGACGATGACGACGACGTCGACGTCCCCGACGAGGATGCGGACATCCCCGAAGAGGATCAGGGTGACGACGACGACGACGACGACGACGTCCCCAGCGACGAAGATGAGCAGGCCGATCGCGACCGCCGCGGACGCGCCGACATCGACGCCCCGGACAGCGTGGAGCCCGAGCGACGTCAAGGCACCCGCAAGAAGCGCAAGCAGCGGACCCGCGAGGTCGTCAAGGGTGCGTACGTCAAGCTCAACGTGGGACCCCAGTTCTGGCTGCCGCCAATCTCGCGCTCGACGTCCACCTCGGCGACCGAGCTCGACTTCAGCTTTGGCTACGACATCATCGATCGCCTCCCCTTCACCCTCACGGTGGAAGCGAGCTTCACGACCCTGACCGCGAACGGCTCGGGCGTGAATGACGAGGCGGCGTTCCAGCAGCTGCTCGCGCTCGGGATCGCTCCGGCCATCCAGGGCGACTTCCAGATGTTCGGCGGCACCGTGAACCTGCGGTTCGGTCCGAACTTCGGCGGCAAGAAGACCAAGCGCGGCAACTTCTCTGTGCAAGTGGGCGGCGGTGGTGGCTACTCCCCTGCCCTCATCGACCTGGCCGACCCGGTCGTCCAGAACCGCATGGCGGCGAACGGCAAGGGCTACGTGATGCAGGGCCGATTCCTCGGCCTGATCACCCCCGGGCTCGGCTTCGAGTACTACACGAAGCTGTCCCACTTCTCCCTGGGCGTGGATGTCGACGCCAACATCATCCTGGGTGGCCCGTCGATCGCCATCGGGGTGGGGCTCGACTTCTTCGTGAAGTACACGTTCTAGAACCTGCGTGAACGGTCGCGGCGGCGGCCTCGCCGCGCTACGACGCCCGTCCTCGGATGGGCGTTCGTACTTGGGGACTAGAGCACCGAACGGGTAGTCGCTCGGTCGGCTCGCTGGCCTAGCCACCCTCTCGCTGCCTCGACTCCTCGTCGTGTGTCGCGACACACTTCCTCGTCGCTCGTGGCGAGACGACGCCTCGTCGTCGCGATCCTCGGTCGGACTATCTGTTCGGTGCTCTAGTCCTCGTTGGCCAATTGCTGGCAACTGCCTTCAATTGCCCTTTGCGCTGCAGGCTCGATCGATATAATCCGCCGCGCTCAGGGGAAGGTCGACCTGCGGTCGAGATACCCGAGCAAACGCGCGACGTTGCGCCCAGAAGTGGAACCGAAGCCATGTCCCGAGCTCCTACCTTTGCCTCCCTCCTCCTCGGCTGCGCGCTGGCTGCCTGCTACGTCGGCCCCGCAAACGACGACGACGGGACTTCGTTCCACGCCGATCCGTCGTCCGTTGACTTTGGCTACGTCGAACCCGCGGGCTTCTCCGACTTTTTGTCGGTGGACTTGGTGAACAACTCGGGCTCGACCGTCTCCATCGAGGTCATCCGCATGAGCGAGGATGGCGATAGCGCGTTCAGCCTCGGCGCGGTCCCCGCCACCCTGCCCAAGAGCGTGGCGGCAGGCTCTACCGAGACGATCACGGTGGCCTTCGCGCCGCCCGTCGCAGGCGAGTTCTTCAGCGCGATCGAGGTCCTCACGGATCACGACACCTACGACACCGTGACCGTCCAGCTCGGCGGCTGTTCGACAGACGCGGACTGCACGATCGAGGTCGGCGACGATGACGACGCCGCGGACGACGACGACGTGGCCAACGACGATGACGCTGGCGACGACGACGACGACGACGACGACGGGACCGGAGATGGCGACATTGAGTTGAGCGACTCCTCGCTCAGCTTCGGCTCGGTGCCCCAGAACCAGAACCCGCCCGGTGACGTGCTGCAGGTGTCCAACGTCGGCGACGGCCCGCTGGTCATCTCCTCGGTGGACGTCACCGGGAGTGATGCCGCTCTCTTCGTGGTCGGCGGCTTCGCCGGCGGCACGCTGCCTGCCGGTGGCGCCCCGGCAAACCTGAACGTCTCTTTCAACGCCGCCGGGGCCTCCGTGGGGGCGAAGAGCGCCAGCCTCGTCATCACGTCCGACGACCCGGACGAGGGCACCGTCACCGTGCCGATGACCGCCGACGTCACCCAGCCCTGCCTCGACGGACCGGTCCTCGAGGTCGTCGGCGGAACGCTCACCCCAAACCCCCTGGGCTCGCCCCCGAACCTCATCTACGTGGCCTTGGGCCTGAACTCGACCACCGACGTGATCGTGACCAACTCGGGCTGCGACACCCTCAACGTGACCCAGATCGCCGACGACTCGGGCACCCTCGTTGGGCCCAACCCGGACATCACGATCACCGGGCAAGACGCCCTGCCCTGGGCCCTGGGCGGCGGCGACCAGTCGTCCGTGACCTTCCAGGTGGGCGGCACTGGCGGCTGCGACGTAGTCAACGTGAACGGCGCCTACGGCTTCACCGTCGGCACCGTGGCGGACATCACGTCCTGCATCGCGTTCTGAGGCCTTCCCGCGCTCTGGCAGCAGCGCTCGCTGCAGACTGAAGACGCACGGGCCGGAACCTCGCACCGCTCTTGACAGGCCGGTCCCTCTCAGTACGATTCGCCGCCCTCACTTCCAGTGGGGTTCGCTTCCTCTGGTCCGACAACCGGTCGTGCGCCAAGAAGCAGGAGATTGATATGGCTCTCGGAATTCTCGGTACCAAAGAAGGAATGACCCAGCTCTTCGACGAAGAGACCCGCAAGGTTGTTCCCGTCACTGTCATCCACGCCGCGCCCAACGTGATTCTCAAGCAGATCACGGCCGACAAGCACGGCTACAGCGCCGTTCAGGTGGCGTACCGCGACAAGAAGGCCATCAACGTCAACCGCCCCGACGCCGGCCAGTTCCGTGCCGCATCCGAGGCCTCGGGCAAGACGATCTCGCCCAAGAGCACCCTGCGGGAGTTCCGCCTGTCCGAGGATCCCGGCGCGGACCTCGCAGTCGGCAACGAGCTGACGGTGGGTCTGCTCGAAGGAACGAAGCTGGTCGATGTGACCGGCACGTCCAAGGGCAAGGGCACCCAGGGCGTCATGAAGAAGTACAACTTCAAGGGCTTCATCCGCACCCACGGTACGCACGAGTTCTTCCGTCACGGCGGCTCGATCGGTACCCGCCTCACCCCCGGCCACGTGCTCAAGGGCAAGAAGATGCCGGGTCGCATGGGCAACGTTCAGGTGACCACGCAGAACCTGTCGCTCTACAAGATCGACACGGAGCGCAACCTGATCTTCATCAAGGGCGCCGTCCCCGGTGCCAAGGGTGGAATCGTCTTCGTGCGCCCCGCGGTGAAGAGCCACGGCGGTAAGGCCTACTAGGTCTGCACGGCAGAGGTCGTGGACGAATCCGCGACGGCCGAGGGCCCATCGCAATGAGACTCTCTGCGCCCCTCGGGGCTCAGAACAAGCGAGGCCCGCTCCCTTTGTAGGGAGCGGGCCTCGCTCGTTCTGGCGCACCCTGCTGCGATCAGGCCCTCAGCTTGCCCACGACCTCGCCGTAGAACGGGCTCCCGGTGCTCTCGAGGATCCCGGCGAGCGCCGATCGCGCGTCGTCCGGCACCAAACCCTCATCGATCAGACCCGTGAGGTGGGGCAGCAACACCTGGTGCCACGGCATCTCGAGCAGGGACTGGAGCCAGCGCAGTCCGCGGGCCACCTCTCCCTCCTCAAAGGCGAGGAAGAGCCCCTCGAACTCGGTGGCGATTCGGGCGTTGATGTCCGAGCGCATGCTCGCAGCGAGCCCGTAGACCCGCTGACCCTCCGCCCAATCGCCCGACAGGCAGAGCGCCCGGGCGAGCCACAACGCGCGCGCCGGATCGTTCTGCGCCCGCCGGTGCTGCTTCGACAGCAGCGCGACCAACGCCCGGCCAAAGCCCTCCGCGATGGAGTCTTCGATGGCCGCGAACGCGGCATCCTCGGCCTCGTTCCCGGTGGCCCCAGCGAGGGCAGCCGCGACCGGAGCCACGAGTTCGCCTTGCCGTGCGATGGCACGGGCCTTGACCCCGTCCAGCGCAGCCTGCATCGATGCATCGAGGGGATCGTTCGGCAGGGCGGCGAGGCGTTGGGCCGCCTCACCGAGTCGTCCGCTGTCGGCGAGTTCCACGATGGCCACCCGTTGCTTGGCCCGGGCCGCGCGCTCGGCGAGGTCGGTGTCGATCAGCTCCACGAAACACGCAGCGACCTTGCCCTCGATGGTCGAGAGGGCGTCGCGCAGCTCGGAGAACTCGAACCCATCCAGCGCCTCGCGTTGCTCACGCCACAGGCGTCGAGCCCGACCGGCCGCTGGCGTGGCCGCCACCAGCCCAGCCGCAGCTCGGGCGACGTCGGCTCCATCCAGCACCTCGGGGAGCAGCTCACGCGGCAGGGCGCCCAGCGCCAGGCCGGTCTCCACGACCGTCTTGCGCGCCCCCGGCGGCACGACGTCGAGCAGCGCCGCGATGTCGCCGCGGCGGGCCTTGGTCAGCGCTCCGATCTTCTCCATCAGCGTGCGCTCGCCGAGGGACTCCTTGTCCCGGGCCCACCAGCGAGCGAGCTCGCCGGCCGACAACACCGGCAGGCTCTCGCTTAGCGCCGCAGCTCGGGCGGCCACCCTGTGGTGCAACTGGGGCTCGGCTCGGCCAACGAATCCCCGCACATACGGCTCGAGTGCCGCCGGGTCGGCGGCGAGCACGTGCACCAGATCGAGGGAGAACGTCGCGGATTGGCCCACTGCGGCTTCCAGCGCTGCCGTCGCGGTCAGGACTGGCGCGAGCAGCGCGGCCCGGTCCAGCGCGCCCGGCGCTCGCTGGAGCACCAACTGCACCGCCGGCTCGAGGGCCGAGATCACGGTCTCCCACTCACCTCGGGCGGCACGAGCGGCCGCGAGACCGCTTAGCCCTTCGTCGTCGGGGTACAGAGACAGCAGTCTCTTGAGCAGTCCCGGCACCGCCGCGGTGCCGCCGCGACGCCGCACGAAGCTCCACGTCCCCGCCGCGCCTTCCACGGGCACGGTCCACGTTCCCGGGCGCGCCTCGGTCACCCCCTCGGGGAGCGCTCCCCAGGGAGCAGTCCCCACCAGGAGCATGGCCAGCATCCGCTGGGCGATGCCGTCCGGCAGCGCCGCGCCCCGCTCGGGACCCTGGAACCGAAACACACAGCTGACGAGCATCGAGACCGGGCCTCCAGCCTCGGCGACCGCCGCGTGGACCTCCTCGTCTGGGGCGCGCTCCACCACAGCGCTCAACTCCTCCGCCTTGGCACGCCCCGGAATCGCAGGCCCGCTGTCGGCGCTCAGCTCCGAGTGCAGTTCGTTCGGGGAGTCACCATCGGGCGCCGACGTCGGCGCGTTAACGCCCGGCGTCGCGCGCGTGCTGCGAGCGGCGAGGATCTGCCCGGAGGGATCGCAGTGCTCGCACGCACCGCAGTCCTCCCCCGCACCCAGCCCCGCCGCGAGCCGGAAGGCGGATGTGCGGCAGCCGTCCTCGGCCCACCAGGCCGAAACCTCGCGGACTGGTGCCTCGATCGAGGCGAGATCGTCGTGGAACCGGGGTCCAGGTCGACCCTCGAACGCCAACCCTTCGACTCGCGCCTGGATGAGTCGCGCCGCGTCGAGGTCCATCAGGACATCGCACACCATCGACGGCAAGACGCCGAGCGCCTCAGCGAGGCCAGGCAGGTCTCGCGGTTCCGGGTCGCTCAACGCGAGCGCAGCTCGCTGCTCCGCCGACCACGTCGGCAGCGCCGCCGCGTACCGCTCGGCGAGGTCCCGCCACGCGGGCTGCTCGTCCTCGAGTGGGTTGCCGAACCGCTCAGCGTCCGAGATGCGCGCGCTCGTCCACACCGGCCGAACATCGCGCAGGACTCCGAGCTGCACCAGATCACCGAGCAGAGCCGGATCTGCGGCGTCGCCCAGCACCCAGCTCTCATCGCCAGCGCTCCTGAGGCCATCACGCAACGCCTGCGCGCGCTCGTGCCAGGTCCCTGCCGACTCTCGCGGCGGCGCGACCAGCACGACGCTCGACTCCGGGACGAACAGCGGTCCCCCGGCGTGGGTCGCCACCGCGAGTCCCCCAGCGGTCACCGTGCTCACGGGAGAGTCGAGGACCTCGATGCCGGTCCTGGACCGGCTCAGTGCGCGCTCAACCCCAACCCACGCCCGATGGAACGGGCGATCGAGCCGATGCCGGCGCAAGTTCAGGCCACCGAGCGTGGCGCCCTCGGGCCTGCCGCCGAGGAGCACCCCCCCGCCGAGCGCAACGAGGTCCGAGCCCAGGGACTGCGCGCCACGGACCACGCCCGCAGGCAAGTCGAGGACCGCCGACCCTTCCGGCGCACCCGACACCCCCGCGAACACCGTCAACGCGGGTCCGACGAGCTCGCCCAGATGGGCGCTTCGCCCCATCTGCGCAAACGCCTCGCCGCCCCAAAGCACCCGGGGCCACGACTTCAGGGGCCCCTGGAGCAGCGCGCGGTACGAAGGCACGTGCAGGTCATCCAGCGCGGTCACCACGATGGGTGCGGGGCCCGACACAGTCCGGCTCCGGTGCTTCGTTCCGGTGGTCCGCAAGAGCAGCGGGGCACCGATCGCGACAGCGAGCAGCAGCGCGCTCGTGGCGTCCGCGGTGATGAGCAGCACGCGCCGATCGGCGCCGCTCAGGGTGGCTGGGGGGAGGGTCGGGGCGACGACGGCAACGTCTTCGCCCGCGAGCCACTGCTCGAGGATCGGATCTGGAATCACGGTGTCTCTGCGTTCAGACGGAGATGATGGAGAGGTGCGGAGACACCGAGAATGACGCCTCCGTACGGGCGCGCACGTCCTCGACCTTGGTGTCGGGCGCAATCTCGAGGAGCTCGAGACCGTCCGGCCCGACCTCGAACACGGCCAGGTCGGTGATGATCAGGTTCACCACTCCCACCCCCGTGAGCGGAAGCGTGCAGCGGGACAGGATCTTTGCGTCGCCGGACTTGCTGTTGTGAGTCATGGTCACGACGACGCGGCGGGCCCCGGCCACGAGATCCATCGCGCCGCCCATGCCCTTGACCATCTTGCCGGGGATCATCCAGTTGGCGATGTCGCCTTCCTGGCTGACCTGCATGGCCCCGAGGATGGTGAGGTCGACGTGTCCGCCGCGCACCATCGCGAACGACATGCCGCTGTCGAAGAACGAGCTGCCCGGCATGGTGCTGACGGTCTGCTTGCCGGCGTTGATGAGATCGGCGTCGACCTCGTCGTCAGTCGGGAATGGGCCAATCCCCAGCAAGCCGTTCTCGCTGTGCAGGATGATCTCCATCCCTTGTGGGATCTGGTTGGCCGCCAGAGTCGGCATGCCGATTCCGAGGTTTACGTAGAAGCCGTCCTGGAACTCCTGGGCGGCGCGCTTCACGATCTGATCGCGGGTCAGGGCCATGCTCGTCTCCTACGACCGGGTGGTGCGCTGCTCGATGCGCTTCTCGTACGACGCACCTTCGATGATGCGCTGGACGAAGATTCCCGGGGTGTGTACGTGGTCTGGATCGATGGCACCGACGTCCACGAGCTCTTCGACCTCGGCGATCGTCACCTTGCCGGCCATCGCCATCAGCGGGTTGAAGTTCCGCGCGGTCTTTCGGAACACGAGGTTGCCGTGCCGATCGCCCTTCCAGGCTTTGACGAGGGCGAAGTCCGCGTGCAGCGGCGCTTCGAACACATACGTCCGGCCATCGATCACCCGGGTCTCTTTGCCCTCGGCCACCTTCGTGCCGACTCCGGTGGGGGTGAAGAAGCCGCCGAGCCCTGCTGACGCGGCCCGAATGCGCTCCGCGAGCGTGCCCTGCGGCGTGAGCTCAACCTCGAGCTCCCCCGCGAGGAACTGGCGAGCGAACTCCTTATTCTCGCCCACATAGCTGCTGATCATCTTGCGGATCTGACGCGTGGCCAGCAGCAAGCCGAGCCCGAAGTCATCCACTCCAGCGTTGTTGCTCACGAACGTGAGCCCGGTAGCGCCCCCGTCGCGCACGGCGCCGATGAGGTTCTCCGGGATACCGCACAGCCCAAAGCCGCCGGCCATGATCACGGCGCCGTCGCCGATGTCCTGCACGGCGGTCGCCGCGTCGGGAAAGACCTTGTTCATCGAAGGCTCCTACAAGGATTCAGTTGGCGCGGTAGTTCGGCGCCTCGTGGGTGATGAAGACGTCGTGCACGTGGGACTCGCGGTACCCGGCGTTGGTGATGCGCACAAACTCGGCGTCGGTCTGCAACGCGCTGATGGTCGCGCACCCGGTGTAGCCCATGGACGCGCGCAGACCGCCGACCATTTGGTAGACGGTGTCCGAGATGGTCCCACGGTACGGAACTCGGCCCGAGATCCCTTCGGGCACCAGCTTTGGACCCGACGGAGGGGCGCCGTCGAGCGCAGCGAGCGGGTCGTCCTGCTCGCTCTCCTGGAAGTAGCGGTCGCTGCTGCCCTTACGCATCGCCTCCAGCGAACCCATGCCCCGGTACGTCTTGTAGCGACGGCCCTGGTAGAGCACTACCTCGCCGGGGCTCTCCTCGGTGCCCGCAAACATCGAGCCGATCATGACCGCGTCTGCCCCTGCCACCAGAGCCTTGGAGATGTCGCCGCTGCTTCGGATCCCGCCGTCGGCGATGACCGTCACCCCGCGGGCGTGCGCAGCCTTGCTGCACGCCGTGATCGCGCTGAGTTGGGGCACTCCCACCCCAGCGACGATGCGCGTCGTGCAGATCGAGCCGGGACCGATCCCTACCTTGATGACGTCCGCGCCAGCGTCCGCGAGGGCCTCAGTGGCCGCAGCGGTGGCGACGTTCCCGGCGACGATGCACAAGTGGGGGTAGCGATCCCGCACCACGCGCACGGCATCGAGGACCATCTGGGAGTGGCCGTGGGCCGTGTCGATGCAGATCACGTCCACGCCTGCATCGACGAGCGCGGCCACCCGCTCGTCCCGGTCTCCGCCAACGCCGATCGCCGCCGCAGCGAGCAGGCGACCCTTGTCGTCCTTGACGGAGTCGGGATAGCGCTCGCTCTTGGCGATGTCCTTGATGGTGATCAGTCCGCGCAGGAAGGTGCCGGTGGAGTCCACCACCAGCAGCTTCTCGATCTTGTGCTCCTGGAGCAGGTCGCGGCTGTCCTCCAGCGTGGTCCCCTCGGGCACGGTGACGAGGTTGCCGGCGGTCATCACATCCTTGATCGGCCGGTCCACGTCCTTGAGGAAGCGCAGGTCGCGGTTTGTGAGGATCCCCACCAGCCGGTGGTCCTCCCCCGTGGTGACCGGTACGCCCGAGATGCTGTGCCGCCGCATCAGGTCCAGCGCCGCGCGGATCGGCTGGTCGGGTCGCACGGTGATCGGGTCCACGATCATTCCGGCGACCGACTTCTTGACCACCGACACCTCGGTGGCCTGCTGGGCTGGTGACATGTTCTTGTGGATGACTCCGAGTCCCCCGAGCTGCGCCATCGCGATGGCGGTGCGGCTCTCGGTGACCGTGTCCATCGCGGAGCTGAGCAGCGGGACCCGCAGATGCACTCGGTCGCTCAGTCGGGTGGAGACGTCGGCGTCGCGCGGCAGGATGGTGCTGTGCGCCGGCACCAGGAGCACGTCATCAAACGTGAGAGCGAGCGGAATCGAAGAAGCGTCGGCCATCGGACTCCCCTGGGAAGGCGCGTCTTGTACCACGGTGGGCCCCGTGTATGCTCGCGCGCGCCTGAGCCAGGAGGCTTGGCCCGTCCCACGGACCCTGGAGACCCCCGATGCCCCACGTTCGCTCTTCGCTGCTCCTCGCCGCCGCTCTGCTCGCACCGCTTGCGATGTCTTCCGGCTGCAAGACCTACCAGTCCGGCCTCGCGGGGACGACCACCTCCGGCGCCGCCACCGCGGCCGCAGGCTCCATCGAGGAGATCCAGGGCATGTGGCTCGCCGACCGCGCCT
>Ga0222662_1000562_pt1 | contig 28523 bp, 29 predicted proteins | sample AntAcemetagen600_FD_179821 | JGI IMG/M metagenome (GOLD analysis project Ga0222662, IMG submission 179821) | Saline water microbial communities from Ace Lake, Antarctica - #600 | ecosystem: Environmental > Aquatic > Non-marine Saline and Alkaline > Saline | place: Antarctica: Ace Lake... | reverse complement strand
CTCTTAACTTTTCCATCTGCGTCGATTACCACGAAAAGAAGTTGAAACGGCTTCAAGAGAAGTTCGGAGGTCGGTATGAGGTGTTTTACAACCACCCTTGCGAATTGGTCACCATCAGGCATTACGACCAAGAGACGATCAGTCGATTACTCATTGGAAAGAAGGTTTTGGTGGAGCAAAAAAGTCGGAATACGGCTAGGATGGTTTTGATGGAGGGGTAATTCGAGAACTAGTCTTCCGCCACCAAAATCTTCTCCGCCAAAAACCTCGAAAGCTTCACATAGCTTTCTTTCGTCCAGCCTGCCACGTGAGGACTCAAAATTACTTTCTCGCTTTCAGCCAACTGTTTAAAATCTTCGGGCATGTCGTCAAGAGTGAGATCGAAAGATTGTTTCTCGAATTCCAGCACGTCCAGACAGGCTCCTTGAATGTCCCCTGATTTTATTGCTTGAAGCAAATCAGCAATTACCACATGACGGCCTCGAGCAGTATTGATCAGAAAGAACGGTTTTTGACAAGAGTCAATAAATTCGGAATTGATGTACCGATCCGTTTCTTCGCTGAGCGGAAGATGAATCGAAATAATCTCACTTTCGGTTTTGAGCGTGTCGAGCGAAACCTCTTCGGCATAACTCGGAGCGTATCCCTTTCTGTACTTATCATAAGCCAAAATGCGGCAATCGAATCCCGAAAGTTTTTTCGCGAAAGCGGAACCCATATGACCAAATCCAATAATTCCAACTGTTCTCCCCGCCAACTCCAAACCTCGGTTTCCTTCCCGATCCCAAATGCCAGCGCGTACCTCTCGGTCTGCTTTGCTGAGGTGATTGAAAAGGCTGAGAAGCATCCCAATGGCGTGTTCACCCACGGCGTCCATATTGCCTTCTGGCGAATTGTAAACCGCGATGCCCAGTTCTTTGGCTGCAGCCAAATCGATATTTTCCAAACCTGCTCCCGATCGGGCAATAAACTTCAGGTTTGATCCTGCTTCAAGGAGTTTTTGATCAACTGGAATACGGCTCCGAATGACCAAGCCTTCGTATTCGGAAAGCTTCTTTTGGATTTCACTATAGGAACCTGCATAATCATGCTCGCATTGAAAGCCATGACGCTTCAGCGTTTCTTCCAGATAGGGATGCACTCGATCTATGAAGAGTACCTTTTTCAAAGTCCGAAGAAGAATTTGGCGTAAATAAAGTAAACGCTGAGGCCGATGATGTCGTTCATCGTAGTGATAAATGGGCCAGTTGCCAAAGCGGGATCTATATTGACCTTATCGAGAACCAAGGGCACCAGTGTTCCGAAAAGAGCAGCGATGATAACTACGGAAAATAGAGCGACTCCAACAGTATAACTCAATGCGAGAGAGTCCATGAAAAGAACGCTGTACGCCAAAATGACGAGCCCGCAGATGAGTCCATTGACTAGAGCCACCAAAAGTTCTTTTGTCAGTTTTTGAAGAATACTTCCTGTGCCAATAGTTTTATTGGCCAAGCCCTGCACCACTATCGCAGATGACTGAACGCCTACATTTCCACCCATGGCGGCAATGAGCGGTACAAAAACCATGAGTTGCGCTACTTCGGCCAGTGTTTCTTCAAATACGCCGATTACTTTCGCTACTAAAACGCCACCAAATAGTCCGATAAGTAGCCAAGGAAGACGCGCTCGTGTGAGCATCCATACGGAATCATCAGACTCTACCGATTCGGAGATACCCGATGCCAACTGGTAATCGCGCTCCGCTTCTTCTTTGATGAGGTCTACCACATCATCGATCGTAATTCGACCCAACAAAGTCATGTCGTGATCGACCACGGGAAGAACAACCAAGTCGTATTTCTCCATTGTATTGGAGCAATCTTCTCCCGATGTATCGGGGAAAACGTAGTGCAAAGGCTGCTCTGAATAGATGTCAGAGATGGGTGTCTTGATAGATGATGATGAAAAGAGTAAGTTCTTTAGCGAAAGCGTGCCTACAAATTTATCTTCATCGTCAGTTACATAGATGGTGTAAACATCATCTATGTCTTCCGCTTGTTTTCGCATTTCACGAATACTGCGAGCGATGGTCCACGAACGACGAACTTTAACGAGCTCTTTCGCCATGATACCCCCTGCCGAATCTTCATCGTATCGGAGCAGATCACTAATGTCGCTTCGCTGCTCGGCGTCAGTTATGTTTGCGATTACCTCTGCTTGCTTTTCATCGGAAAGCTCAGCGAGTAGATCGGCAGCATCATCCGAGTCGATGTTGTCGATTACCCGGTTTGCAATTTCTTTTGACGTAAGCGTCGACAGCAGTTTTTCTCGATCGTCCTCGTCGAGCTCGATCATCACATCGGCGGCCTTCTCGCCTTCGAGTAATTTAAAAAGGTAGCTGAGCTCAGGAGCCTTGAGTTGGTCAAAAATCTCTGCTATATCTGCAGGGTGCAGTTCTTCCAGCTCACTTTGGAGAAAAGTATCACGGCCTTCGGCGATGGCATCGCTAAGGTCGTCGAGGTATTCTTTTGTGAGTTCGAACTGCATAAGTCGACCAAAAGTATTAAATGTTCAGTGATCAAATATGAATCGAGGAAGAATTTAGGTAGGAAAGGGGTAAGATCACTTCTGTTGAAAGAGGCATTGAATGCAAAGACGAGGAGAATACGCAGAAGCCGCGGGTGAGTTATAAGCTTAGTGGAAGCATTAAAGAATGATAATCTGTTTGTTCGGGTCTGATCGAGTATCAAATGCTCTCAAAACAAATACCTCATTGCCTTGAATGCGGTAGAGTATTTTGTAGTGACCAATTACTATCCTTCGGTATTTTGGATTGAGTTCGTCGGTTTGATGTTGTTCAGAAAATTTTAAATTTTCTACCTGCGAAATGATGTCTTCAATGATTCGTCCAGCAGCGGTTGAAGATTTTTCGACGTAGAAATCGAATATGTTTTCTAGATCTTTTGAAACTTCAATCGTCCAAGTTATCTTCTCGACTCTTGCCATCCTTTAAGTTTGTCTCGCAATTCCGATGTGCTGAGGATTCGACCTTTGTCAATATCCTCTTCTGCCGCGGCCAACATATTGTTGTACTCTGTCAACGTAAGAGGATTTCCTGACGAACTAAGAGACACAATATCAGATTCATGAGATTGACCCAGAAGCGCAGCAATTCTTTCTAAAAGATCTGTGTCGCTCAATGAAAGAATCTTTCGTGCCAACTTGATTTTGAGTTTATCGTCGTACATATTGCTAAGTTAAATAAATGATTTCGCAAAAATATGCAGTTAGGAGATCGTGTAATTCTTAGCATCCTCGACGCCTGCATACCGTCTCTGCGTTCACCCAAACTCTAACCTATTTCAGCCTTGCTGAAGCCTCACCGCCAATTCCAGAAACTCTTCACAACCCAATTGTTCGGGTCGCAAACTCAGGGTTTCGCTCAACTCAGCTTTGAGTTCATCATTGAGAAATGCCGACAGACTGTTCCTCATTGTCTTTCGCCTTTGATTGAATCCAGCTTTGACAACACTCTTGAAATAAGAAAAGGGCACGGGTAGTTCCTTTCGGTTGTTTCTGACCAATCGAATCACGCCGCTTTTCACTTTCGGCGGAGGGTCGAATGCATCTGCATCCACAGTAAAAAGGTATTCAGAGTCGAAATAGACTTTGATCAATACACTCAATATCCCGTAAATCTTGCTTCCTGGCCCAGAGGTCACTCTCACGGCCACTTCTTTTTGAAACATCCCGACCATCTCGGGGATTAGCTCGGGATTTTCAACTACCCTAAAAAGAATCTGGGATGAGATATTGTAGGGGTAATTTCCCGCAAGTATGAAAGGCTTGCCTCCAAAAAGGGTGTTGAGATCCATTTTTAGAAAATCTCCTTCTATGATCCTCTCGCCCAATTCGGGGTGGCGCTCGTGCAAATGCTCCACCGATTCGGTGTCTATTTCGATTAGCTTAAGCTCCAATTCTTCACGAGCCATCAGGGTTCTGGTGAAGATTCCCGTTCCGGGGCCAATCTCTAGAATTCGTTTTACACCTGCCTCGTCTTTTATCGAATCGGCAATGCGCTGCGCGATGGCTGGCTCAGTCAAGAAATGCTGGCCAAGGTGTTTTTTGGGCCTAACGCTTTTCATGGTGTACTACGTTCAGTAAAGTGCGAAAGGATACGAATTTCCCACCGAAATGCTTTTCATGTTCGGCTTGCAATCTTTGAGCATGCTCTTCCTGATAGCGCTCATAGTCTTCCATAGACTTGGCTAGGTATTGAATGCTATAGGACTTTCCGCCTTCTTCCTCTGCCATTATTCGCGAAAGCTTGCCATCGAAGAAGAGGCCTGTAGCCAAGACATCGGGGATATGAACTTCCTTCATCCACTTTAGCCACTTGTCGTGAGATAAGTGATCAATGTTTACCGTTACGTTGTACAATATCATGGTGCAATGTCTTGAATCTTGACCGAATGGTCGAAGGTTTTGTAAATTTGTTCTTTCGTTATGGAAGTCAATCCCGTTATTCTCGCAATTCCTGTTTTCTTCATTCTTATTGGAATGGAGGTGGCCTACGGTTATTTTAAGGATCGAAAGATCTATCGGCTCAATGATGCCGTGACAAATATAAGTTGCGGAATCGTAGAACAACTTACGGGGGTCTTTGCTAAGGTTTTTACCGTGGCCGCTTACGCTTTCATCTACGATAATTTCCGAATCTTCAGCTTGGAGGATACTTGGTATTGGATTATCCTCTGCTTCATAGGCGTTGACTTCTTTTACTATTGGGCTCATCGAATGAGTCATGAAGTGAATCTGTTTTGGTTGGGGCATATCGTGCACCATCAAAGCGAGGACTACAACCTTTCTGTGGCTTTGCGACAAAGCACCATGCAGAAAATGTTCACCTTTTATTTCTACTTTCCTTTGGCTTTTCTCGGTTTCAAGACGGAATGGTTTCTTTTAATGGGTGCTTTTAATTTGCTCTACCAATTTTGGATTCATACCGAAATCATAAAGAGGCTGCCGAGATGGTACGAGTACCTTTTCAATACGCCGTCGCATCACCGCGTGCACCACGGAAGAAATCCCAAGTACATCGACAAAAACCACGCAGGTACATTGATGATTTGGGATCGGATGTTTGGCTCCTTCCAGCGCGAAGAAGAAACGCCGACTTATGGCATTACCGCACCAACGAACTCGTGGAATCCCGTGACGGCAAACGTTCAACCTTTTGTAAGACTTTGGCACGAGTTAAAGGCGATTCCTGGATTTGTCAATAAGGTGAAATTCACCTTCGCACCTCCAGGCTGGTACCCCAAAGAAATGGGAGGCTTTCAAAAGCCAAAGGAAGTGGACAACCATACTTACCGAAAGTATGAGATCGAGATTTCACCCAATCTCAATTATTATCTTTTTTCTCAATACCTCATATTATTGGCGTTCACGGCACTTTTCCTTTTTAATCTTACCCAATTTGAATTGCTATTCCAACTCTTGATCGCGGGTGTAATTATTTATTCCGTGGCATCTTTAGGGACTTTATTTGACAATCGACCCTATGGATTGAAAATGGAATCGGCACGTTTTTGCGTGGCGATAGGGGTGGCGCTGTTTCTATTTCTTCAAGATGTACTTCCACTATGGATTCCGATCTCAGTGGCGGCTCTTTCCATTCTTTCTGCAGTCGTAGTTTTTCGTTTGAACTTCCATAAAACCGAACGGTCAGAGTGAATCGAGACAGCATCTTTTCCCTTTTCTACTTCTTAATATTGGCGGTTCATATTTTCGCGGGTGAGCAAGATCAAGGGATGATTGCAAACATTTCCAAGCCTGCCCTTCTGACCGTGCTAATCGCTTACTTTTTCATCGACTTGCTTAATGGAAAAAAAGACTCCTTTGGTTTCTTGATTTTAGCAGGACTCAGCTTTTCGCTAATAGGGGATATTCTCTTAATCTTTCAGGATGAACTAGCCATTTATTTCATGCTCGGCCTCGGAAGCTTCTTGATAGCTCACCTCCTTTTTATTGCCGCGTTTACAAAGACTTATTTGGTAAATCACGAGATTAAGTTTCTACAAAGGTATGGCTGGGTAATGCTCTTGATTGTTGCCTATGCCTGGTTTTTCTTCGATGCGGTAAAGGCCTCGCTAGGGTCAATGATGGGGCCTGTTTTGATTTACATCATGGTCATTTCCCTCATGTTGCTCATTGCTTTGAATCGATTCAGAAAGGTGAGCGCGGCTTCTTTTGCATGGATTACGGTGGGGGCTTTTTTCTTTGTAGCATCTGATAGTCTTCTGGCTTGGAATAAATTTTTTCGGGAATTGGATCATTCTCATTTGCTCATTATGCTCACTTATGGATTGGCGCAATACGGCATTGCTAGAGGAGCCGTGAGTCAATTGCGCGACGTATCGTCGAAATCTATCTCAACACAGCCTGAGTCAATTGGGTAGAGCTTTCCATCGAGCTACCTTTGCGCCGTGAAAAAGCAAATGGCCTTGATGGTCGTATTAGCGGGAATCAACTTTACCCATATCATGGATTTCATGATCATGATGCCACTGGGGCCGCAGTTCAAGCGGATTTTTGGTATCGGCCCCGAAATGTGGAGCTCGGTCGTTTCGTCTTATACTTTCGCCGCTGCCATCTCAGGCGTAGCAGCCATTTTCTTTCTCGACTTCTTCGACAGGCGAAAGGCTTTGATCTTTCTTTACTCAGGATTTATTATCAGCACATTTCTAGTTGGCTTTGCCAATAGCATCGAAATGCTTTTAGCGGCTCGCGCTTTGACGGGGATCTTTGGTGGCATTATCGGGGCTTTGGTTTTGGCCATAGTCGGAGACGTGGTGGAGAACAAGGATCGCGGTAAGGCCATTGGAATCGTGATGACAGGGTTTTCGGCGGCGGCTTCACTCGGAGTTCCACTGGGCCTGCTCTTGGGTACCAAGTTCGGGTGGCAAGTGGCTTTCTTCATGATTGCTGCATTTTCTACTATTTTGCTGGGTTTCGCGATCAAACTCGTACCCTCCATTGACTCTCACCGAAAGGAAAAAGGCACTCGATTGAAAAGCTCCTTAACTGCCTTGAAATATGTGGTTCGGGATAAGAATCAACTGCGTGCATTCGCGTTCACCATGCTTCTGATCTTTGGGCAATTCAGCATCATCCCTTTCATCTCTCCATACATGGTGAGTAATGTTGGTTTCGAGGAAATTCAATTGACCTATATCTACTTGTTTGGTGGAGCCTTGACTGTTTTCACGTCACCCTTTTTCGGAAGGATAGCCGATAAGTTTGGTCGATTGAAAACGTTTCAGGTGTTGATGGTGATTTCATTGATTCCGATCTATGCTATTACCAATATGTCTCCTCAGCCCGTTTGGATTGTCCTGATCTTCTCGAGCATGTTTTTTGTGTTTGCAGCTGGTAGAATGGTGCCTGCCTCGGCAATGATTATTGGAACGGCTCACCCTGATTACCGCGGAACTTTTATGAGCTTACGTTCTTCACTATTGAGCCTTGGACAAGGGATAGCAGCTTTTTGTGCAGGTTTGATCATGGTCGAATTTCCCGACGGAAGTTTCGGTAATTTTCACATTGTGGGATATATTGGGATCGGTACCAGCATCCTATCCTACTTTGTACTAAGGAAGATCAAGGATCAGTATTAGGGGACTTTTTCGGGAATGATTCTCGGTGTCGCCATATTGGGTTCATCCCCTCTAATGTTGCGGAATCGCTTTCGAGCTTCTACCGCAAAAAGGCTTCCAGGAAAATCGACCAGCAATTGCTTGTACAGATCAGCTGCTTTGCTCGGTTGACCCAATTTCTCTTCGTACAATTCAGCACTTCGATAAAGTGCATTGTCGGCAGAGATATCAAAATAGTGATCTGTCATCACTTGCTCGTAAAAGGTAATAGCCAACTCATAGTCGTATTGACTCTCCGCCATGCGGCCCTCTAGCATCAGAATTTCATCTTTCAATGAATGTCCAGGATATTCGGAAATGATTGAGTCCAAAGTAGCCGTCGCACCCTTGTAATCGCGTTGAATTGATTTCAAGTCAGCACGCGAAAACATGATCATCGGATCGAGAATGGTGTCCAAATTAAGGTTGTCAGAGATCAATAGAGACAACTCCATGGCATCATTGCTGATCAACTTTGAGGTACTTCCTTTTAGGATGTCGAGTTGTGCCTGCGCCCATTCAAAGTCACCGCTGTAGTAGCTTATTCGCGCATTTAGAAATTTAGCTTTCGATCCTAAAAGGTCATTTTTGAAGTCTTTGTCTACTTGCGAAGCGAGCAGTGAGGCATCCCAAATGTAGTCCTTGGCGATAAGGATTTCCGCCAGGTCAAGTTTTATTTCGGCGCGCATGCTCGGTGTTGGAATATTGGCTTCGAGCGCATCGTTCAGCGTGATGTTTGCCGCTTCAAGATCCCCTAAATAATACCCTTCTAGTAAAGCCTTCTGACGCATCAGTCCAATGGTCTCGCTGCCTACTCCTAATTCGTTTAAAGTACTGGTGTATTCAGTACTTAATGCCTTTAAGGCGGCAGTATCAGGTGGGAATGCAGTACTTAGATTTTGAAATTTCGATTTCAGAACACCCGTTCGAGCGTAGTTGTAATAGGGATTTTCTTTTCCCTTATCGGCAATGTATTGGTAGCATTTTTCGGCCACTCCGTATTCTTCATTATTGGTGCAGAGGCCAGCCAACTGAAGGAGTCGCTGTCCATCTTCACTTAAACGTTTATCCAATGCCTTTAGCTGAATATAGGCTGAGTTGAACTCTTTGTCTTGGAGGAAAAGCCAGATGAGCATTTCGGCATAAATGACTGATTCGGGGGTTTTTTGAACGCGGCGAAGTAGCTCTGTTCTCAGCATTTCCACGCCTTCATCATCTTCTTCGAAATTGATGCTGCGATTTAAGGCATTTTGGATGGTTTGCATATACGCCTCGTTATAAACCAGCAGGTCGAGGTATTCAGCAATCATGCGCTCTTTGTCGCCCATCGTGCCATACAAACCTGCTATTTCATAACTGAAGGGATACCTGCCTTCGAGTAGCTTTTTGCCTTCTTGATATGTTTCGAGCGCTAACTCGAGTTTGTTCAATCGAATGAATTCATTTGCCGTTCTGATCACAATCCCCTGGCTATTCGGGAGTGCGTCTATGGCTTCACGGTAAGCTTTTAGAGCATCCGCATCCTCGCCTTGAGCTTCGTAGACTTCCCCCAAGTCTATAAAGAGGGTATTCGAATTGCTTCTTTTCCCCTGCTTCTTAACCAGTTTTTCAGCTTCTTTAAATTCACCTAATTCTTTGTAAGACAGAAGAAGGCCCTCGTAATACTCAGAGGTTGGCTTCTTTTCGTAAAGTTTCTCGTAATACAGTCGAGCTTTTTCGTAGTCGCCTGAATCTAGGTAATAGGAAGCCAACTGTTCATCCCCCGTTTGCGCAGAAGCGAAAATGGCGGTGACAAAAAAGAATATGGTGAACAGGTGTTTTATGGCTTGTCTTTTTTAAGTGCTTGAATGAGACTATCTATTCGGGGTTCAAGTTCTGCTCGTTTCGTTCGTGTGAATTCGCTGCTCAATTTAAGGTCTTGCACTGAATTTTCAACGACTCCTACCGCTTTGCGCTCATCTGTAAGCATATCTTGAACGAGGATTGAGTCCAAAAGATTGTTTTGTAGATCGTGCTTGAGATCTGTCAACTGATTTTTGGAAAAATTGATCTCTTCGAGTGTCCGTTGATAATTATCCTTAAGTCCCTTCGACGGTTTTTTAAGCATTCGATAATCCGACATGAGGAGGGCGACATCTTGTGGCATTGTGTCCTTACTACTGGTGTATGCTGCCTGTACAAAAGAAATGTTCTCCGTAAATTTTTGACTTAGTTTAGAAAAGTCGGTTGTATCTAACTTCATGTGCATCAGGTCTAAGGTATCCAGCCTTACCATTAACGAGTCTATCGTCACAATTTCATTATCAAAATTGGTTTGCTCACAGCCAGTAGCAATGAGTGCAAGTCCAAATATCAATGCAATTCCTTTTTTCATTTTTTCTTTTCGATTTTTGAAAACCTAGTATACTCTTGCAATGCCTCAGGAATGACGATTCCATCCTCTTTTTGGTTGTTCTCCAAAAGGGCTGCCATGATTCGAGGCAATGCCATGGCCGAACCGTTCAATGTATGAACCAATTCAGTTTTTTTCTCCTCAGAGCGGTATCTGCATTTTAAGCGGTTGCTCTGAAAAGCCTCAAAATTGGAAACCGAACTCACTTCGAGCCAACGCTTTTGCGCAGCACTGTAGACTTCGAAATCATAGGTGATAGCCGCGGCGAAGCCAAGATCTCCTCCGCACAATCGGAGAACACGGTAAGGCAGTTCAAGTTTTTTCAATAGTCCTTTCACATGCTCAACCATCTCATCCAACAATTTGTAGCTGTCCTCAGGCTTTGAAATTTGTACAATTTCGACTTTTTCAAATTGATGCAATCGGTTCAATCCTCTAACATCTTTTCCGTAAGACCCAGCTTCTCTTCTAAAGCAAGGCGAATAGCCACAGTGCTTTATTGGTAGATCGCTGGGGTTAAGAATAACATCTCTGTATACATTCGTAATGGGTACTTCTGCCGTTGGGATGAGGTATAGATCGTCTTCAGTGACATGATACATCTGTCCTTCTTTATCGGGAAGCTGACCAGTTCCATACCCCGATTCTTTATTAACCATGAAAGGAGGAATAAGCTCCTCATATCCTGATTTATCTGCTTCATCTAAAAAGAAGTTGATGAGCGCACGTTGAAGTTTGGCTCCTTTCCCCATATACAAAGGGAAACCTGCGCCCGTAATTTTTACTCCTGTTTGAAAGTCGATGAGTTTATAGTCGTCGGCTAAGTCCCAATGTGGCTTGCAGTTCTCTCCTAAATCGGGAATTTCACCTTCACTGTAGATTTCCTCATTGTCATCTTCACTTTTGCCGGCGGGGACTGCGTTATCTGGAACATTCGGTATTTGGTACAAGACATTATTGAGTGCCTCTTCAAGAGCTGCAAACTCCTGCTTCATCTCTTGAGACTTGGCTTTGATTTCAGCCACTTTAACTTTTGCCAGTTCAGCCTCTTCGCGCTTTCCGTCTTTCATAAGACTTCCGATTTCTCGGGAAGCTTGATTCATCTCGGCCAAAAGAGCATCTGACTCGGCTTGCTTTTCGCGTTTTTTCTTGTCTATATTCAGGACTTCAGCTACGAGATTTCTAAGGTTGTTGTCGCCTCTCTTCTCGAGTCTTCGAAGAATATCTTCCCTGTTTTCTCTGAGGATGTTTGTCTGCAGCATTTGAGTGATAATTGATCGTTGAAATTAGGAATTAATACCCTGATTTCATTTTAGATATGGGCATAAAAAAAGGGGTGACGAACACCCCTTTTTTATAATATGATTAGTGAAAGTCTAGTTTTGCTCGTTTGCCGGAACAATCGATACAAAGGACTTATCTCCTTGTCTTCTGCGGAATTCAACTGTGCCGTCAGAAAGTGCGAATAGGGTGTGATCTTTACCCAATCCAACGTTTACTCCTGGGTGGTGCTTGGTTCCACGCTGACGCACGATAATGTTTCCTGCGATAGCGTGTTGGCCACCAAATATTTTTACTCCGAGTCGTTTACTTTGCGACTCACGTCCGTTTTTCGAACTTCCGACTCCTTTCTTATGCGCCATGGTGTCTTAGTTTTTTTCTTCAGTTTGAGTTGATTGATCTTCTTCTTTTGGAGCTTCTACCTTCGGCGCTGCAACTTTTTTAGGGGCAGCTTCAGCTTTTGGCTCCTCTTTTTTGGCGGCGGCTTTTTGAGCTCCACCGATAGAAATTCCGTCGATTGCGATTTTAGTCAACAATTGACGGTGTCCGTTTCGGGTCTGGTAACCTTTACGTCTTTTCTTTTTGAAGATAATGACTTTATCTCCTTTCAAGTGCTCAACTATCTTTGCAGATACTGATGCACCTTTTACAGCCGGGGCGCCAACACTAATTTTGCCGTCGTTGTCGACTAACAAAACCTCGTCAAATGTCACCTTGTCTCCTGTTTTGTTAGGAAGACGGTTTACATAGACCTGTTGATCTTTTGCAACTTTCATTTGCTGCCCCGCGATGTTTACGATTGCGTACATAACGTCTGATAAATGGGGTTATACTAATTCTAAAAAGGGCGACAAATGTACGCAGAAATCCTTTGGATGCAAAGTTGCTAACCTCGATTGATTAAAAAGATTCCGGCAAGCATGGTTACGGCGCAAGCCACTTGGCTTGTAGCCAGCGTTTCGCCATCAGCCAAGCCCCAGATTATGGCGATAAGCGGAATTAGATAAGTCACTGAGGAAGCGAAAATGGTCGTGGTTTCCTTTACCATCTTGTTAAAGATCATTAGAGCGATTGCAGTGCCTAAAATAGCTAGAATGGAAATGGCTCCAATGCCTGTCCAAGCTCCTTCAATTGAGTTTACCCTCGAAACGAAGTCAGTGGAAAGAAGAATGACTAGTCCAACTGGGCTTACCAATACGAGAGCCAATCCCGTTATCGCCACTGCTGATTCATCTTGAAGGTATTGTTTGATGATGTTTAGGCTGATTGCATAGCAAACTGTTGCACCAACCACCAGCAGCGCATACCAAATGTTGACGCTGCTTCCATCTATTTGACCTGTGCTAAGAATGAGTCCAATGGCACTGCCAAGACCTACCAATACTCCAATTGCCTGAAGCAGCTTTATTCTTACTCCAAATGCTGCTAGGCCAATCAACATACTGAAAACGGGCACGAGGGCATTAAGCATTCCAGCTAAAGCACTTGGGATTTCAGTTTGAGCTAAAGCAAAAAGGAACGCTGGAATTCCATTTCCAAAGACACCAACGGCCAATAGGTATTTGAACTTACCATTCTTTAACGTTTGAAATCTGTTGTAGATAATAGGCAGCATAAACATCGCCGCGAAGAGTATTCGCATGGCTCCGACTTGGAGTGGTGTGAACAGCTCTTGCCCGTCAGGCGTGAAAAGCCCGCGTTTGATAAGGATAAAAGAACTCCCCCAAATTACGGCGGTGAAAAACAACATTCCCCAATGGCGCAGTTCGGCAGGAGAATCTTGTGTCGGTGGTCGCTGTTTTGCCTTGGCTCTCAATGGTGAATTGTGTATTTTTGTCTTCGCAAAAGTCGTTCAATTAATTCAACTTAAAATGAAAATAAGGATTAACAGTATCACTCGTCCTTTGTTTATGGTTTCGCTGGTTATTCTAGGCGCATGTTCTGGAACTGATCAAGCTTCTGACGTTAAAACCAACTCGGAAGTAAATGTCACATTCACTGAAGTGACGGGGCCTTCTGAAAAGTATGTAGCCAATATTGGCATAGACGGCATGGCTTGCGAGATGATGTGCGGCAGCAAAATAGCTGGTGAGCTGAATGGTCTCGAAGGAGTCAAGAACACGGACATAGAGTTTAAGGGTGAAGGTGAAGTGAACTTTGCACTAGTAGAATTTGACGCCAATACCGTGAGCGAACAAGAAATGATCGAAGCAGTTCAATCCATTGCGAATGGTCATTACAAAGTGAATTCTGTAGAAGTAATGCACGTAGTAGCTGGAGCTCAAATTGAAGAAAAGAAAGAAGAGAAGGTAAGCGCGTACAAGCCTGGTCTTCAGTATCAGATGCCCAATATATTTTCGGTGTTCACCCGTCTATTTTAATTTTTAGCAAAGGAAATTTTAAACAACCCCTCCATTCGAGGGGTTTTTTATTTGTTTTAATTTTATCATGCAGAGAATTCTTTATCGACTTTCAATCGTTTCGCTCGTGTGCACCATGCTAGTGATGTTGGCAGGCAGCATTGTTCGTATGACAGGTTCAGGAATGGGGTGCCCAGATTGGCCTCAGTGTTTTGGATACCTAATACCTCCAACTGATATAGAGACGCTGATTTGGTCTCCGTCTCGAAGTTTCGATAAGGGGAATATCATTATCGTAGATGAGGCTCTCCTAGTTGCCAATGCTGATTTTACTTCAGGAGGGGCTTTTCAAGAATCCAATTGGGAAGCCTACACCAAACATGATTATGCCATTTTTAACCCCTTTCATACTTGGGTAGAGTTTATCAATCGACTGATAGGCGCTTTCACAGGTTTACCCGTTTTGGTCTTGGCCCTTCTTTCACTCAGCATGTTTAAAAAGGATTTGATCATTCCAATTTTGGCGTGGGCTGGTCTTTTTTTACTCGGTTTTGAGGCATGGCTTGGGAAAGTGGTGGTCGATGGAAATCTGGTGCCTCATCAAATTACTTATCATATGTTTGGTGCCATTGGACTGGTCGCAGTCTTCATTTTTTTGGCAGTCAGACTCAAATCAATGAAACTTACTTTTCAGCTAAAGCGGAACCGAACAACAATTCTTATAGGCGTTACTGGGATTGTGCTACTCTTGATTCAGATATTCTTAGGAACCAGCGTGCGCGAAGAAGTTGATGCCATTGGGAAGGACAATCTGATGACTGGTCCTGATTGGATTGAAAACCTCTCGATTATTTTTAAGTTTCATCGAACCTATTCGCTGGTAGTGATCGGTGTGTTGGGTTGGTTCGCTGTTAGGCTTATCCAAGCTCACGCAATCTCTGCGGGCCCGCGTCTGCTTATTGCTTTCTTAATTGGAGAAGTGTTGGTAGGAACAGGATTGGCCTATTTAGAAATGCCAGCAGCTTTGCAGCCTATTCATTTGATGTTTGCTGTTTTTGATTTTGCCTTAGCTCTTTTCCTGCTGCTATATTATCGCCGGAAAACGAGTATTGCCATTTTGTCTTAATCTTTCCATTCCAATTCTTCCACGAATCGATCGATGTCCTGTTTAATGAATTCTAGAACAGGATCAATTGAATCTGGATTTGGACGTGCATTGAAATAGAGCGATCCTCTCAGAAAATGACTCGTGCTGTCAGTGAGGTATAATTGGACGGGAGAAGCCACTGCACCTCCTAGATCATACACCAAGCCGTAAACCGAACGAGAGGTGTCAGAAATTGTTTTTTCCCTGATTCTGTTGGCCTTTGCCTGGTGCTCGTAGGTAAGTGTTCTGGATTCTTCAATTAATTCTCTTAGGTTTCCATCTACCTCTTTATATGTGAAGTAAATCTTCGCGTCAAGGCTTGTGTAGTTCAAATTGAACCAACATTTTGGATCGTTAGTCGAGGAGGTATACTCGATCCTTCCATTCTCCGATAGAGGGAATTTAAGGGGGCAATATTCAGGGTCTTTCTCCCTGTACTTAGCTGCTGGAAGGTCTATGCGAAAGTATCCCTGAGGTTTTGGGGTGGGAGTCTCTTCTTTGCAAGAAAGTAGAGTGAGAGCTATCAAAAGGAAGACTAATTTATTCAAGACTTCGCTGTGTTTTCTTCTGTAGACTCTGTTACCGTAAGTTTAACTCGTTTGATTCTTCTTTTATCTGCTGCTTCTACAGTAAGGATGTAATTCTCAAATTTTACTTTTTCGTTCTTCAAAGGAATTTTTCCGGCTTGTTCCAAAATAAATCCTGCCAACGTATCGGACTCGCCTTTTGCATCCTCCCAATTCTCACCATCAAGATTCAAGATCTTATATAGATCTACAAGAGGCGTCTTCCCCTCAAAAACGTAATTCTGGTCGTCTATTTTTGAATAAAAGATTTTTTCATCGTCGAACTCGTCCGTGATGTCTCCAACAATTTCTTCTAAAATGTCCTCCAAAGTCACAATGCCTGAAGTACCCCCGTATTCATCTACTACTGTCGCCATGTGAACCTTCTTCTCTTGAAACTCCTTCATGAGGTCATCGAGCTTCTTGTTCTCAGGAACAAAATAAGGCGGTCGAACAAGCGGAAGCCATTGCAGGTTGTCGGCATCGGCATGTGGCAATAAATCTTTCAGATAGAGTACTCCTTTTACTTGATCCAGTGATTCTTCGTAAATCGGCACTCTAGAGAATCCTTGCTGAAGAAGCTCTGTGAGCAATTCAGGAAAAAGAGTTCTTTGCTCAAATGCGACTACCTCCGTTCTTGGAGTCATAATTTGCTTTACATCCGTACCACCGAATCGCACAATTCCTCTTAATATTTTTTCTTCGTCGGGCGTTGTCTCTTCGTCTTTGGTCAATTCCAGAGCGTGCTCCAATTCATCAACCGAGTAATCGGTTCCCCGTTTCTTAACCCTTTTATTAATCACGTTGGTACTGGTGATAAGCAACGTACTCAAAGGATAGAATACTTTACCAAGAAACTCCAATGGCAAGGACATGAATTTGCAAAGTGGCAAGGCATTCGCAGTTGCATAAACTTTTGGAATAACCTCTCCAAAAAGAAGTAGCAGGAATGTGATTCCCCCAACCTGAATGGCAATTGCAACCCATGCCTCGTAGTCTTCAAAGTTGAAGGATGCTGAAACAATAAATGTGGAAACAATTACAATTCCGATGTTTACGAAATTATTGGTAATCAGGATGGTGGCAAGCAGTCTTTGCGGTCTGTTAAGCAAAGCTAGAATTCGATCGGATGCAGTCGTCTTGGAGACTTCGAGCTCATTCTTTTCATTTGGCCCAAGGGAGAAAAATGCAACTTCAGAGCCTGAAATAAAGGCAGAGCAAGCAATGAGAAATATGGTTACGGCTATAGCTATCCACACCTCAAATGTGATAGGATTAAAAAGTGCCAGAAACAAACTCGGGGGCTCTAGATCGGGAGGTTCCAATAAACTGATTTTTCAGCTACAAGGTAATTAAAATGGTAAATCATCGGCAGCATCTTCAGAAGGTTGAGCCTGATTTTGAGTTTGGTTGGCAGGAGCAGGAGCAGGAGCAGGAGCAGGAGCAGGAGCAGGAGCTTGATGTTGGGTCTGAGGCTGAGATTCGTTAGAATCAGGCCTACCTCCTATAAGTTGGAGTCGTTCACCGACTATTTCGGTTGCGTAGCGGTCATTCCCTTCAGGATCTTTCCAAGAGCGGGTTTGAAGTTTACCTTCTATATAGACTTGGCGACCTTTCGCGAGATATTTTTCGGCAATATCTGCTAACTGGCGCCAAACCGTCACACTGTGCCACTCAGTGTTTTCTACTTTCTGTCCGTCTTTGTTTGTGTAAGACTCTGAAGTCGCAATTCTAAGACGGGCCAATTTGGCTCCGCTTTCAAGAGTACGTACTTCGGGATCCATTCCCAAATTCCCTAAGATGATTACTTTGTTTACACCTGCCATGATTCCAATTAAGAGTACAAATATAATTGAATTGAGCCGGCTCATACCATGCCAGTGTCTTCTAAAAACCGATGAATGAGTCGTGGGACTGCGTACTGATCAATGTCATCTTTGTGAATAACGCGATAAGCTCCTTCGTCTTCAATAGTTCCTGAAACTTGCACTCTCCAAAAACGGGCCTCTATCCTCCGGTGACTCAGTAAGTGAGTGTATGATTTCTCAGGCGCAGAGCCAATTGATGAAACTTTGGCTTTGGGGAAGGTCTCTTGGACATAATTGCTCAAATCAACCTGATCTAAACCTTCTAAGTTTTCTATGGAGGCGAAATCGTAAAGTCCTTGCCAAATATCTTTTCCTTCACGCTTTCTCAATACTATCTCATTTCCGTTTTCGATTACAGCATAATCCATCCTCCTTAAAGTCTGCTTAGTCTTTTTTAGCTTAATGGGTCTACTAGCAATGGTCCCGTTTTGAAATGACATGCACTTGCCTTGCAAAGGGCAATGAAGACAAAGAGTCTTTTTAGGAGTGCAAACTAAAGCCCCTAATTCCATGATAGCTTGGTTGAACAAATCTGGTCGATCTTGACTGAGAAGGCGGTCGGCCAATTCTTGAAATATCTTTTTCCCCTCTGTTGAGTTAATGGGTGTGTCAATATCAAAGAGTCTGGACAAAACACGATATACATTGCCATCTACGACCGCTTTAGGTTCTTTGTAGGCAAAGCTGGAAATGGCAGCAGCCGTATACGGCCCTACTCCTTTTAGCTTTATGATAGTATCGTATTCTTTTGGGAAGATTCCGTTTAACTCAAAGTGTATGTATTTGGCAGTGGCGTGTAGGTTTCTTGCTCTGGAATAATATCCCAAACCTTGCCAATTTTTCAAAATTTCCTCTTCACTTGCTTCTGCTAAGAGTCCAATGTTTGGGTAGGTGGATGTGAATTTTACGTAGTAATCAAGTCCTTGATCAACGCGGGTTTGCTGAAGGATTATTTCGGATAGCCAAATTTTATAAGGATCAATGGTATCTCTCCATGGTAGGTCCCTTTTTTCTTTTAAATACCACCAAATCAACTGCTCATCTATTTCCATCGGGCCAATAGTTAGGACTCATAGGGTTAAAAAACGAATTTAGCGAAAACACCTTTTGTACAACGCTTTAATCAGGTATCTTTGCGCGTAAATCAAAAATAAGTATTCAAACATATAAGTAAATAACACATGACTAAAGCAGACGTTGTTGCCGAAATTGCAGAACAAACAGGCCTTGAAAAGGTGGCTGTTCAGACTACCGTAGAAGCATTCATGAACTCGGTAAAAAAATCATTGACAGACGGCGAGAATGTTTACCTAAGAGGATTCGGTAGTTTCATAGTGAAAGAGAGAGCTGAAAAAATAGGAAGAAATATCTCAGCAAAGGAGCCAATCGTGATTCCAGCGCACAATATTCCAGCCTTCAAGCCTTCAAAATCATTCGTTGAGAAAGTGAAGAAGAACGTTAAGGTAAAATAAGAAAGTAATGTTGAGACACCGTGGGGTTCAAATAGGATTAATTTGCGGTACTCTTCTTCTAGTGTTAGGGTTGATCTTTGCACCGCGCTTGCCAAAAGAAAAGCGCATTGCTGAGATCGGCCCTCTTGCTTTAGAGATAAACCAAGCGGTAGACATGGTCCAGAACGGGGAAAACCCGATGGCGGGAATCATGAAATTGCGCGGAATTCTTGAAGAAGATTCTACTCAAGTAGATGTTCATTGGCATCTCGCACAATTTTCCGTAACTTCGCGCCAAATTTCGAATGCAGAGTTGCGTTTCGAAAAAGTAATTCAGTACGATACCGAAGTGAAATACCCAACCGCTTACTTTTGGCTAGCACAAACCAAAGTTCAGTTGGATAAAGAAACGGAGGCTATCCCGCTTCTTAAGACTTATTTGAATTACGAGCAAGATACGGTCGTAATCAGGGGAGTGGAAAGAATGCTGAATCAGTTAAAAGAAGAAAATAACTTTTAAATAAACTTTTATGCCAAGCGGTAAAAAACGCAAGCGCCACAAGATGGCCACGCACAAACGCAAGAAGCGTCTTCGAAAGAATCGTCACAAGAAGAAATAGATTTTTCTGATTGATTTAGCGCGGGCTTAAAGCCCGTTTTTCGGCACATAATTTTTGGAACTCGTGAATCTTGAGCTAGTAGTAAATGCCAAGGGAAACGAAGTTGATATTGCCTTTCTGAAAGACAATGTTCTTACAGAACTGCACAAGGAGAAAGGAAATCAAGATTTTGCGGTAGGCGATATTTACCTTGGAAAGGTGCATCGTGTTATCCCAAGCCTTAATGCGGCATTCGTCGATGTAGGCTATGAGAAAGATGCGTTTTTGCATTACCTCGATCTTGGTCCCCAGTTTAAGTCACTTCACAAGCTGGTGAAGCGAACTTTGTCTTCGAAGTCGGTTCCTGCGTCCCTACAAGATTTTCCTCTAGAGGAAGATATTGATAAGCACGGTAAGATCAACGACATCGTTTCCGGTAGTCAAAACATCTTAGTACAGGTTGCTAAGGAGCCTATATCATCCAAAGGCCCTAGGCTTACCTCGGAAATCACCTTGGCGGGACGATACGTCGTTCTTGTGCCTTTTGGTGACAAAATTTCTCTTTCTCAGCGCATTAGAAACAAGGAAGAGCGCACTAGACTGCGCCGTCTTCTCCAGAGCATTAAGCCAAAGAATTTTGGCGTAATAGTGAGGACTGTTGCTGAGAATAAAAAGGTTGCAGAGCTGGATGCTGACCTGAAAGATCTCTATGCGAGGTGGGAAAAAATCCATGAGAACCTGAAGAATGCGAAACCGCCCAAAAGAGTGCTGGGTGAGTTGAACAGGACGTCAACCGTTCTTAGAGATTTGCTTAGCGCGAACTTTTCCAAGATCCATATTAACGATCCTGAATTGGGAGAAGAGGTAAAAGAATACCTTAGAAAGATCGCTCCGAAACAAGAAAAGATTGTAAAAATCCACGATGGTATCGATGTATTTGAAAAGTTTGGAGTGAATCGTCAGATAAAAACCACTTTTGGTCGTCAGGTTAATTTAAAGAGTGGAGCTTATCTGATTGTAGAGCACACGGAAGCCATGCACGTAATAGACGTGAACAGCGGCAGCCGTAAGGCAGGTGATAAAGGACAGGCGCAGAACGCTCTTGAAACCAATCTGGAGTGTGCAGAGGAAATCGCAAGAGTACTACGCCTGAGAGATATGGGTGGTATCATTGCCATTGACTTCATTGATATGCCCGATCGAGCGCATCAAAAGCAGCTTTTCGAGAAGTTAAAAGACTGTCTAAAAGACGATAAAGCCAAACACAACGTATTGCCTCCAAGTAGATTTGGGGTAGTCGAGGTTACTCGACAAAGGGTAAGGGAAGTGACGGATATTTCCACTGAAGAGGATTGTCCTTGCTGTGATGGTTCTGGAAAGATTCAGGCTTCAGTTTTGATCACCGATCAAATTGAAAATAACCTGAGGTACTTGGCAGAAGAAATGAAAGTGAAAAATGTCACTATCAAAGCCCATCCTTTCCTTTCGGCATTCTTGACGAAAGGCCTTATTTCTATGCGAAGGAAGTGGGGAATGAATTTTAAGGTGAGCATAAAAGTGGTGGCTGATACCGACTATTCTTTTCTCCAGTATAAATTCTTCAATCCTCAAGGAGAACCGATAGACGATTAGACAAAGCCTGTCTATTTAGTTCATTATTACAGTCCACTTATTTTTATAAAAGGTCTTTTTGACGGGGCCTGAACCAGCGTGTTTACAAAAGTCAAATGCCTGATTGCATCCTTTGACTGTGAGATGTCTTCGCCGCTAAGTATTTAAAAATTCGTGCATCTGACTATTGATCTTTCTAACCTAGACTCTTTAGTTGGACAAATACTAGAGAGTGTCGTCAACCAAATGATCTGCAATATCCATCTGGTCATCTCCAGATGAGAACCCTACAATGTCTTTGTACAAAGCATACAGTATGCAGTAGGTTACTGGGAAGGTGACCAAAAGCCCTACCACTAGAAACAACATTCCTACTATATTCAAAATTCCCAATATGAGCAGTAGCGCAAAGAAGTGAAACCATTTCTTGTTTACGAGCTTGACGCTTAGAGTAACCGATTCCCAAAAATCCAAGCCTGCAAAAATTATTAGCGGAATTGATAGGCTTATTGCCACGGAAAACCATATTCCTGGAAGGACCAGAAAGGCAATTCCGATTGCAATAAGTATTCCCGTTACAAAAGTCACAAGGAATAGCTGAACGATATAGTCTAATCCCTTGAAGAAGTCGTTAAACTCCAAAGTGCCTTCTTGATCTAATTTCCGTGCCCCAATGAAAAGGCCGGCGGTCAAAGCAGGAGTTAAGAGGTAAGACGCTATTTGTCCTAAAATGGGTACAAAAGACAAAGCTGTCAAGATGAGGCCTGCAACAAGTCCGTACAAAACAAAAGGACCAAGTTCTTTTCGAAAGAGGTTCCAACCTTCAGAGAGGTATTTCTCCAGTTCAAAAGAATAGCCGTTTTGAATCTTTTGTTCGATTCGTCTATTGTCGTCTTGAATGCGCATGTCCGATAGATTTATAGGTAAATTAAATGATTCCTCGCGACTTTAGCTCCATGTACTTATTTATCACCTCTACAGAGAGATGCTCAGGTTCACAAGAAATAGTTTGAATTCCCTGTTTTCTTAGCTTATTAGCGATCTCTTCACGCTCGCTCGCTTGCTTCGCGGCCAAAGTGACACGGTACACATCTTCTACTGATTCTTTGGGCTGGTCTGCCTTATCCATTAGCTCAGAATCTTTAAAGAGAACCATCACTAATAGGTGCTTACGACTTATTTTTTTGAGAAGAGGCAATGCCCGATCAGCGGTGTGCTTGGTTTCAAAATTAGCGAAGAGAAGTATTAAACTTCTATTTCTGGCTAGTCGATTCACCGATTTGAACAATAGCTCAAAATCAGGTTCGAGGGTTCTTTCTTTTTCGTGGTAAAGAGAGTCGAGTATTTTTCTGATTTGTCCTGATCGATTCTCCGCTCGAAGCGCAGTTCCAATTTTATTTGAAAATGTAATGAGGCCAACATTGTCGTACTTCTTCAAAGCTACATTTGATATAGCTAGAGTGGCGTTGATCGCGTAATCCAAGTACGTAATATTGCGAAAAGCCATCTTCATAGCTCGTCCTTTACTGATGACACAATAGAGGTTTTGGCTTCTCTCATCTTGGTAATGATTTACCATGAGTTCGCGAGTCTTACCAGTCGCCTTCCAGTTTATGCTCCTGTAATCATCACCCTCCGTAAATGGAGAAATTTGTTCAAATTCATAACTCTGTCCTATTCGTTTGTGCCGCTTATGGCCCATCGGCGACGCCATTCTACTAAAAGCCAATAGTTCGGTATCATGCATTTGTTTTATGCTAGGATACACGGCGATTTCGCTTTCCAAGGGCAATGATATTCGACGTTTTATGAAGTGCAAGGGGCCTTCCAACAGTACGTTTAAGGTACCGAACTTGTATATCCCTCGATCGATTGGTTTCATCTTGTACATGGCTGAGTTTCTGCCAGGCTCAAGAGTTTTTTCAATCCTGAAATTGCGCTCTTGCAACTGATCGGGCAATTCGTCGATTATAGTCGCTTGAAGGGGCATCGGGCTGCTGAGGTCAAGAAATATTTTGACTTTTGTATCATCCGCCAACCCTAGGATCTTCGGCAATTCTCGTTTGCCTTTTAGTTTCACATTCTTGCTAAAAAGGATGACCGCATCAGCGGCGCTGAGAACAACCAGCATAGCTGCCACCACCTGCCCAAGCCGAAAGAGCATTGGAAAACTGAAACCGAATGCACATAAAAATACAGCAGTGGCTCCCGTCGTAAAAAATAGGGGAGTTAACCAAAGTTTTTGTGCCCAGCCTTTTCTCATTTAGGCACCTCTACTTTTCGGATTAAGCTCTCTATTACTTCTTTGAGTTCTATTCCTTCTATTTCACGCTCGTAGCTTAAGATCAAGCGGTGATTCAAAACAGGGAAAACCGCTTTTTTGATGTCGTCGGGTGTTACGAAACCCCGTCCATTCATCAGCGCCAATGCTTTCGAAGCTTTGAGGATACCCAAAGAGGCTCTGGGTGACGCGCCCAAATAAAGGTCGCTATTGTTTCTCGTGCGGTCTACTATTTGGGCAATGTAAGTGATGAGTTCATCCTTGATGAAAATCTGCTCCACCACTTTTCGGAATTTGAGGAGATCTGCACCACTAAGCACGGGGTTAATCTGGTCTTCACGATTTCCGTAGAAGTCAGATTTAAATCTTCTAAGCATGATTTCCTCCTCTTCGAGGCTGGGGTAGGTAGCCACCAGTTTAAAGATGAAACGGTCGAGCTGTGCTTCGGGCAGTTTATAGGTTCCTTCTTGCTCTACAGGGTTTTGGGTAGCCACTACAAAAAATGGAGGGTCGAGCTTATAAGTATGCCCATCCACACTCACCTGCTTCTCTTCCATCACTTCCATAAGGGCGGCCTGGGTCTTGGCTGGAGCTCGGTTTATCTCATCTATCAGAACTACATTGCTGAAAATCGGCCCCTTTTTGTAATGAAACTCGGAACGCTTCATGTCAAATACCGTGGTTCCAATAATGTCGGTAGGCATCAGGTCAGGCGTAAACTGAATACGCGTGAAGTCTACCGCGATACATTTGGCTAATAGTTTTGAAATCAGCGTTTTGGCAACGCCGGGAACGCCTTCTAACAGAACGTGTCCATCGGTGAGAAGGGCTGCGATCATGAAGTTGATAATCTCCACCTGACCGACGATTACTTTTTCAATTTCCTTTCGGATTTTGTCAATAGCAAGGCCTGTCTCGTATGCTTCCGCGCTGAGCTGACTTTCAGGGCTAGACTCCTTTGATGGCATTTCTGGAACCGCGTTTTCTTCTTTTGGCGTTTCGCTCTCTTGGCTTTCGTTTTCTAGGGACATCGTAAATAGAATTCAGTTATTTCGCGATCAATTTTAAGTAGTTCGCTATCATTCAAGGTGCTATTGTATCGCGAGCGCTCCAGCTGCTTGAAAAATAGCTCAATATAATCCTTATCCAGTTTTAATTTGGCCGAAGCCAGCTCATAGAAGTCATCATCGAGCTTGTTTGCATTAAGGCTGTACCTATTTCGCAAAAATGATTGAAGCAGCTTTACCTGACTCTGCAAGATATCCCGATGGCTTCCTTCTTTGCGAAACAAGCGATACACCATATCTAGGTAGGCCGATGTTTGATTTTCGGGCAGTGATACCACAGGAATAGCTCTTTGCTTTCGGCGCATACTGTTGATGATGTAAAGCAACGCCAAGACCAATGTGAGATACCAAGCCCATTTTAATGATTGATGTGCTAGAATAAATTTGAGTGGGCTTTCGCCAATATTGGGGCCTCCGCCGTTTGATGATGATGCAATTCCTGGTTCGAGATAATAGACGGTTTCGCCTTCCACTTGGCCAATCAATCCATTTACATAGTTGAACACGCTATCTTCTCTAAAATGGTAATTGGTAAAAACGAGTGGAGTTGTATGCAGAAGAAGCTTTCCGTTTTCCGTTTTTTTCTCGATCAGGTTGGCGTGTTTTTCTCCGTTAATTTCAATAAACCCCATTTCCTCCGAGCACGGCAAATCTTTGAAGTAAATCCATGAATGCAAGCTGGGTTCATTGAACGCATCGAGGGAAAGCTCAAAAGATGCGCTTCCATCCTCAACCTTGATCGACATGGACTCCTGCTTATCCGATAGGGATTGGCCTGCGTCTGCGCCGCAATCATCTAAGTAGCGCAGGGTCTTTCCCGCCAATGTGGAGCTGATTAGCAGATTATTGCCCTTGTCTACAAATTGCTTTAGAAGGGAGGCTTCTGTAGAATCTATCCAAGCGTAACCAGCAATATAGACCATGGTATTCCCAGTGCTTTCCAAGTAACTGGTATCTGCAAAAAGTCCTTCAAGCACTTCAAATTCAGTGGCTGACTCCGCTAAGACTCCTTTGAATAAACTCAGATCGTAAGGCTGGAGACCATCATCATTGTACGTTTCATTCCAGGCATACCGTTCATTGGCTTGAGCCAAAAAATAAACTACCCCAAGTAGCACTACTGCGGCAATTGCAATCAATATGCTGTTCTTGCGATTCTTATCCATTTTTTATGGATTCGATGAATGCTAAAAATCGAGGCTCGGCTCGTTCAAAATTATTTTGATTCACTTCATTCGCTCCGTACCAAGTGAATTCGTGGAGAAGTGTCAGTTGGAAGAAATCTTGGGCTTTTTCCTGCCACGACATTTCTTGAGTGTACTCGCGGTTGGTTTTGTCGGCTGCAGCTTTGAGCTTGCCTTGAGAGTCAAGGTGCTTAATTATAATCTGATAGAGTATTCTCGTCGCTTCGCGAAAGTTCTTCTCTTCTTTTGCTTTTTTGTGCGCAGCCCATAGCTCTGCTAGCGGCGATAAAGCAGTTGGACCTTTTTCAGCAGAATCTACCTCTAGCGCATTCCCCTTCTTTCCTTCAGCTTTGACTCGATTACCCGCGGCTAGGCGCACCACGATGAATATCAGTAAAGCCGCCAAAATCGCAATTGCGATGTATCGGAAAGCCACCACCCAGTCTAGGGTGGTGATACCCGGTGCATCGAGACCAAGTTCCTGCACTTCGGGCGGAGCTTCATTGAACTCCATTCCTTCTTTGTCATCCAGCCACGTGTCGCGGTCGAGTGGGGCTTGCATGTAGTGAAATTGCCCTACCAGATATGTGATTCGCTCCATCATTCTTGTTCCATCCCGTATGCCCTGCGCTTGATTCCGATAGCCTTAACCCTCTGAGCCAAGCCAATTGCATTTTTTGCTTCTTGCGCTGAGTAGTATTCAAGCAATTGGGAGAAAAGCGTGAGAGGGAGTACCAATGCCAGTCCAAAATGATCGACAATGATCAAACTCATTATGGCCACATTTTCCTTGACTTCGTAGTCTGCATCAATATTCCATTGGAGAACCTCCACATAAAACCAAGTGAATGGTGAAGCCAATAGGACTAAGATCAACATGGATAAGAGTGCAATGGATAGAAAAGTGACGAATACATGCCTTTTTGTCCCGTTCAAAAGAGCCAGCATTGAGCCAAATGCATTTGGAAGGGATACTTTTTCCGTAGCGGAAACGACTAGCCAGAAAGTGAGAAAAGGAATAGCAATGATGCCCAAGGCTGCCACCAAAATTTGATCGCTTAAGATACTCAATTCAAAAAGCGATACGATGACTAAGATTTTCAAAAAGAGCGATCCATCGACTTTAATGGATACGCTTGGGTATGCCTTATTAAATAGAAAGAAGCTGAATGCAGCCATAGCCGAGATCAAAACACAATTGAGAAAAAAGCTCAGCGGGAAGATCGAATAGTCGTGAAATTGATAAAGGCTGAATGGGTCAAACTCGCTTATGGCAATCAATCCGAGGCCTTCCGACCCATGCAGTAAATAAAAGATGAGTGCATAGATTAGAGCAAAACTCACCGCCACTGATAAAATCGAAAAGAAAGATTTGCGATACACCATAAAGGTTGTCGTGAAGATCTCTCTTGTTTTTCGAAGTCCCAATAAATCGGGTAATTCTTGAATCTCGGGTATCAGTTCTTCTTGGTCGATGCTGCGTTTTGGTCTTCCGCGAAAGCGAAGAGAAGGATACCACCAAAAATAAACCGCAACGAAAGCAAAGCACATAAAGATGAAGCTTCCTCTCAGCAGATCGGGCATCTCGGTGAGCCGAGTGAAAAAACCTTCAATAAACCCTGCTGTGATGAAAAACGGCACCAATCCTACCATGATTTTTATAGCCCTTCTGGCGCCAATGATGAAAGATTGTCGTCTTGGCAGCGTGCCTGGAAACAACAGTCCTCTTCCCATGGTGAGCCCAGCTGCTCCCGCTATTACAATTGATGAGATCTCGAGTGCGCCATGCATCCAGATGGTCAGGAAGCTTTCCTGAAGCAAGTCACGCTCAATGAAAAAATACTGGAACGTTCCGACCATGATCCCATTGTAAAGCATGATCACCAAGGTGCCAACTCCGAAAAAGGCTCCGAGAACAAACGTTCTGAAAGCGACCAAAATATTATTGATCGTAATCCTGAAAAACATCCCGAACTCCTCGCTGGATTTGTAAACGCCCATAGGGTCGCCGTTTGCGATGTTTTCCTCCGTCATCTCCACGTATTCTGCGCCGAGAATGACTTGGGCAAAATCAGGATCATGAATAGTTGACAGAATCCCGATGGCCATAGACACCAGAAAAAAGAGGAGTGAAATATTCAATTCTCTTTTTGCTTCGTAGAGCGCTAAGGGGAGATCATTGATCCAAAACCAGGTAAATTTTTTCGATTTACCCCCGCGTTGTCGATTGAGCTTGAGGTAGATGCTTTGGGCCAAGCCGTTGAGGTAAACCCTGATACTCCGTTTGGGATAGTGCGTTCGCGAATACGACAGATCTTCAGTAATCTGTGAGAACAAATCGCTGAATTCTTCGGGGTTGACTTGTGATTTCGTCTGTGACGCCTTCTCAAATCGTGTCCAATTCTTCTGATTTTGCTCTACAAATCTTTTCTCACGCATTTATCTGGGTCAAGCATTCGAAGGTATTTAATTTCCTCTTTTTGAAAAAAGAAAATGTCTCTGAGTGCTTGAATCTTATCATTCGAATCAAATTCTCTAATTTCGACACGATGAGGAAGATCAGTATCACAACAGCTCAAAACATTGTTATCGATTTTAGGCTTGCCACAATCGGTCAGAGGTTTTTGGCTTTTGCAATTGATATGATCATCGTATCAGCGGCTTCAGCATTTTTGGCTATTTTCCTTTCTATAATTAGCACCAATCTTCTGGTGATCAATGGATTGGTTGCCATGCTCTACACATTGGTCATGGAGCTGGTTTTTTCGGGGCAAACTCCTGGAAAGATGGCTTTAAAAATTCGGGTAGTATCCCTAGAAGGCAAAGAACCAGACCCTCTCGATTTTGTCATTCGCTGGTCTTTTCGAATTATTGATATCTGGTTTAGCCTCGGCGCACTGGCCGTTGTCATGATCAGTACATCACCGAGAGCACAAAGATTGGGAGGAGTTCTAAGTAACACGATGGTCGTCAACCTTGGCTCTGAGTCGGGTCTCTCTCTGAGCGATATTTTACGAATCGAGGATCGATCAAAATA
>Ga0222662_1000561_pt1 | contig 28551 bp, 21 predicted proteins | sample AntAcemetagen600_FD_179821 | JGI IMG/M metagenome (GOLD analysis project Ga0222662, IMG submission 179821) | Saline water microbial communities from Ace Lake, Antarctica - #600 | ecosystem: Environmental > Aquatic > Non-marine Saline and Alkaline > Saline | place: Antarctica: Ace Lake... | reverse complement strand
CGGACGACGCCTGGGCCCGAGCCCCCCGAGACGAGCCCGAGGCTGGCCAGCTGCTCGCGCGCGGCCCGGACGGCAAGCTCGCGCTGCCTAGCGCGGATGGCGCGGGTCACGAGTGGCACCCACAGCTGCCCGTGATGGCCGTCTCCTTCAACGATGCAGTCGCCTACGCCGAGTGGATGACCCGCAAAGACGGCATCCGGTATCGCCTGCCCACAGACGCGGAATGGGAGTACGCCGCGCGCAGCCCCGATGGACGCATTTACCCCTGGGGGGATCGCTGGGTCGCCGGATACGCGCTGGTGTTGGGCACGCTAGGCACGGCGCCGCAGCCCCAGCCCGTCGGGTGGTCAAAGACGGACATCAACGCATACGGCATCCACGACCTGGCTGGCGGGTCCCGTGACTGGTGCGATGGATGGAAGAGCGCGGGGAAGATGATGCGCCTGCTGCGGGGCGGCGCCTGGTGGGACCGCCCCGACCACTCGCGCCTCACCGTGCGCTCAGGCTGGCCCGCGCCGAATACCTTTGGCGGCACGGGGATTCGTCTGGTCTGCTCCATGCCGCCTGAGCGCGCGGGCCCCGCCCTGCTTCAGGACCCCGAGGACCCGCGCTACGGCGGCGTCCGGACCACGCACTTGCCCGCGATCTGAAGCACCAAACAGATAGTCCGACCGAGACCCGCTCTTCGGAGGCGCGCGAGGTCCAGGAGCGACGAGAAAGTGCATCGGGATGCTCGACGAGGAGTCGACGCCGAGATCGCGCGCCTCCGTACGCGGGGCGACCGAGCGACTATCTGTTTGGTGCTCTAGCCCGGGTGATGCAGCGCGACGCCGGTGTCGCCCGGGGCGAACAGGTGCACGCCGCGGGTCGGCGCGAGAATCACGCTCGCTCCCTCAGCGACATCGCCCAGGTCGCGGGTCTCCACCCGGGCCACCAGCCGACCGCAGTCGGTGTCCACATGGACCATCGACTCCCAGCCCGTGGGTTCCACGAGGCCGACCCGCCCGGGAAGTCCTGGCTCGTCGCCCCGAAGCACTCGCAGCTCGTGAGGACGTACCCCGAGCACGCAGTCGATGCCTCGCTCGGCGCCGCTGACGTCGCCCAGAGCGAAGCGCACGTCGCCCAGCACGAAACCCGACGCATCGAGGCGCCCGTCCAAGAAGTTCATGGCCGGAGACCCGATGAACCCCGCGACGAACCGGTTCGCCGGCCGCTCAAAGAGCTCGCGCGGGCTGCCCGCCTGCTGGAGCACGCCCAGGCGCATCACCGCGATCCGATCGGCGAGCGTCATCGCCTCGACCTGATCGTGGGTCACGTACAGCATCGTGCTGCCCAGCTGCGCATGCAGTGACTTCAGCTCCCCGCGCATCTGGGTTCGCAGCGCCGCGTCCAGGTTCGACAGCGGCTCGTCGAACAGGAACACGGCGGGCTGGCGCACGATCGCGCGACCCATGGCGACGCGCTGGCGCTGCCCGCCTGACATCGCCTTGGGCAGGCGGTCGAGCAGCGGTCCCAGCTCCAGCATGCGCGCAGCTTCGGCCACTCGACGCTCAATCTCGGCCGACTCCACTTTGCGCACCTTGAGCCCGAACGCCATGTTGTCGCGCACCGTCATGTGCGGATACAGCGCGTAGCTCTGGAACACCATGGCGACGTCGCGGTCCCGCGGAGCCTTCTCGTTGGCCCGGCTCCCTCCGATGCGAAGCTCGCCCTCGCTGATCTCCTCCAGCCCGGCCACCATCCGCAGCAGCGTGGACTTGCCGCAACCCGACGGCCCCACGAGCACCAAGAACTCCCCATCCCCGACAGACAGATCGACCCCGGTCACCGCCCGAGTGGTGCCGTAGAGCTTGCCGACGCCTCGCAGTTCCACGGTGGCCATGACGCTCTATGCCTCCCAGCCAGCGCGAATCTCGCCCCGACCGACGACCAGGTGGTAGCGATTGGCTCGCTGCTCCCAGACCAGACCGCCCGCCTCGTCCCGCCGCACGAACTTGAATTCGAGCACGTCGCCCTGGGGCACGGAGACCGTCGCCACGAGGTCTCCACCGACCGACTGGGCGGCCACGGCCCGCGCCGGGTCCCATCCGCCGAGTTCATCGCTGGCCCCCACGAGGAGGAGCTGCTCGCCGTCAGCGAGCGACGGCGCGGTGACGCGCACTGTCACGTCCACTCGCGCCGGGCGCGCCACGCTCTCCAGCCACGGCGCCATGCGCTCCGGCCCAGCGTCGGCGGTGACGATGGCCACCGCTCCCGGCGCGATCCGCAGGCTCGAGCCCGCCGGACGACCCAGGGCAGGGTCCAGCCACTGCCCAAAGTCAGGCAAGGTCACGCTGCGCTCTGTGTCTCCCCGATTCACGGCGATGAACGCGGCGGTCTGCGCGTCTCCTTGGACCCAGGCAAACAGCCCGTCGTCGAGGACCCAGACCTGCCGGCTCGGAGCCCGCAGCGCTCCCCAGCGGGACCGGATGCGCAGGCCGAGGGCAATCTGCTTCTCGAAGACTCGCTCTGCGTCCCAGTCGAAGTCTGCCCGGTTCGCCGGCTCCTCCGCCCCGCTGAGCGGCAGCTCGGTGCCCCAGGTCACCGACGGGCGCCCGCGCAGCGCGAACAGCGTGCTCAGCGCCCCCGCCATCGCATCCCGGTCACAGCGCGACGCCAGCCGCGGCAGGTCGTGGTTGTCCAGGAACGTCACCAGCGCGGACGGATCGGAGTAGGCGCGGTCGCGCGCGAGGGCCGCCGCCAGCCTCCCCACTGGCGCGTCGTCACAGAACACATCGGTCAGCGCGTAGTGCAGGGGAAAGTCGAACATCCCCGAGAACGCCCCGTCTCGCCAGCTGGCCGCGACGGCGTCTGGCGAGCCATCAAAGAGCTCCCCGATGAGCGCGACGTCGGGGTCCTGCTCGCGCAGCGCTGCGTTGAGCTCGCTCCAGAACGCCGGCGCCACGTGCCGCACCGCGTCGAGGCGGAACCCCTCCGGCCGCAGCACCTCCTGCCAGCGGCGCGCGTGGTCGATGATCCAGCGAGCCACCTCGGGGCGCTCCTGCGCGAAGTCGGGCAGCCCATGCACGTCGTGGGTGATCGCCTGCTCGGCGTCGCCCCAGTCCTCGATGTCGCCCCGGGCATGAAACCAGTCCTGATGCTCGGTGAGGATGGGGCTGCCAGGCGCGACGTGGTTCGCCACGAAGTCCAGGACCAGTCCCATGCCCCGAGTCGTCAGGGCTTCCCGCAGCTCCACCAGCTCGGCCTGCGTCCCAAAGCGCGGCTCGACGGCCCCGGGGTCCTCCACCCAATACCCATGAAACGCCCCCCACTCGCCGATGCGCTCGTCTCGGGTGTCCCACACCGGCGACAGCCACACCGTGGAGAACCCCATCCCGCGGATGCGATCGAGATCGTCGATGACCCCGCGCAGGTCGCCCCCGTGGAACGCCTGGGGGTCCGTGGGGTCCGCTCCAGCGTCGTTCGCCCGGTCGCCGTTCCGATACCGGTCCACCATCACGAAGTAGATGGCGTCTCGCTCCTCGCTGCGCTCTTTGCCTCGGATCCCGGGCTGCGACGACCCGAGCGAGGCCAGCTCGCCCGCGAGCAGCTCGTCCACCATCTTGCCGAGCCGCCTCACCACGACCGGCTCGGCCGCCTCCACCGCCTCGGGCGCCTGCTGGTGCGCGAATCGCAAGAACACCGGGGCCTCCACCATCGCCTGCACGGGAAAGTCGGTCTGCCCGCGCCGCGCCAGGGTGATCTGCACCGGCACCGTCCAGCTGTAGCGACCCTCCATCAACGACGCGAGCCGCGCCCGGGTCTCCACCAGCAGGACCACGTCCTCGTCGGTGTTCTCGAGCAGGTACTGCATGCGCTGGCGGGTGCTGCGGCGACGGGCGAACGCCTCGCTCCAGTCCGCCGCCGGGAGAATCCGGGTCGGTAGGTTGCGGCTCTCCAGCATCGCGCGGGCTGCGCTGGTGAGCGACTCGGGCGCCTCCAGCACGTCGGTCTCCGACTCCTGGTCGAGCAGGAACACCGCGGCGACGGGGGTGGGGCTCGTCGCGCGGGCGGGCTCGGGACGCTTGATGCAGCCCGCCGCCAGCGCCGCCGCCAGCAGTACCGCCAGCAGCAGGAGCGAGGCCCGGACCGCCGACCCCGAGACCAGGGTTCTTAGAACCATGCTTCCGCCTCCACCGCGATCATGTGGTGCCAGTGTCGGTCCACCGTGTCGAACTGCGCGAACTGCGACGGCGTGGTCACAAAGCTGTTTCCAAAGGCGTTGTTCATGGTCGAGTACTGGGCGCCGTAGAGCAGGCGCAGCGACGGGCGCACGTAGATCCCCTGCCCCAGCGGGTTGAGCACGAGGCCGCCCTTGCCCTGCCAGGTGACGCGGGTGTCCGAGTCGCCGAACTCCAGCCCGCGGCTGTCCGCCAACCCCGCCGAGTTCTCGAAGATGGAGTCGGACGCATTGCGGTAGGCGTTGCCGTTGCGGCTGAACTCCCGGGCGATGCTCGACTCGAGGAGGATGTGCAGCACGGGCGTCAGGTAGATCTGGCCCCGGATCACCGTGCTCAGGTACTCGCGGTCATGGTCGCTGGGCGCGATGTCGTTGTCGCCATCCCAGTGGTTGCCGTACAGCACTGCCCAGCTGAGATCGAAGCGCGACGGCACGATCCCAAGCTGAAGCTCGTTCCCCATCGTGAACTGAAAGCGCTGGTCGGTGAGCCCGGCGACATACATCTCGTACTCGCGGCCCTCGAACGTCTCCACCGTGCGCTGCTCGGGGTGCACGAGCTGAATGTTGGCGAACAGCGAGTTCCACCGGACCGGCCCCAGATCGCCAAAACCGAGGTACCCCACGCCCTTCCACGACACCGACCCGCGGGGCTGTGGCTTGGGGAAGAAGTCCTCCTGGCCCGGCTGGTCCGCGAGATAGTTCTGCACGATCTCCCCGCGCACCCAGTCCTCGTAGGCCACGTTCGGCGTCTCGTGGGGCGCGTTGCGGTTGCCCTGCACCTTCGGCTCCCAATTCACCTGCCCGCCGAACCCAAACTCAAAGTGCTTCGGCGCGCGCAATCGGAAGGCACCACCACCGGAGAGGACGGCGGCGTACTGGAACCCGCGCAGGGCAAAGCCCGAGTCGCCGACTCCCACCATCACTTCCAGCGGGCCCTTGTTCAGCTTCATGGACAGCCCGACGGTCTGGAAGAACAGCTCCGCGGGGCGCATGTCGTACAGCCCGAGATCGCCGTACCAGTACTGCAAGGTGCCGAGGCGCCAGGTCACGTCTTCGAGCAGCACGTTGCCCGCTTCGGCATAGAGCTGACTGAACTGGAACTCGCCCAGGTTCGGGCTGGCCTGGGCATTGCGGATGGAGCCGCCCTCGATGCGCATCACGAGGTTCGTCCAGATGTCCTTGCTGCCGGGCTCCGACGGGAGCAGGTGCAGCCGCAGCTCCACCGCCGCCCACGGCGCCTCGTTGAGGAGCCGTCCGTACAGGTTCCAGAAGCCCAGCCGGCCATTGCCGCCCTGGAAGTCCGGCCTCGCCATCATGCGGAAGTACCCACCCACGCTCGCCGGTCGGTACGCCGAGTCCGCGGATGCGGCGCCGGGAGCGAGGAGGAACAGCAGCCCCAGCGAGGCGCTCAGGAATCGAAGCACGGGCTACTCGGCGCGGAGGATGACGATGGAGTTGGCAGCAGCGCCGTAGGCCCCATCGGTGATGGGGAGGGCGGCGGCGCCCAGCGTCGCGTTGGACGAGGTGCGGAGATCAGCGCCGCTCTGGTCGAAGTAGTCCGTGGTGCTGTCCGGATCCGGGAAGTCGAACCACAGCTGCGTGTCGATGAGCCGGGTCCAGGTGCGCCCTTCGGGCAGCGTGAAGCTCACCGGGCCGCGCTCCATGTTGATGAGCACCGCGATCTCCGGTCCCGCGTCGGGTTCGTAGTAGTGCTGCATCATGTGGCGGCCGCCCCAGTCGGGCTCGCCGGTGTTCGCTGCATTGCGCCAGCTGAACGGCGCCCCGGCGCCCCAGTCCGTGGGCGCAAACGCGTGCTGGTTGTCCTTGCGCACCGAGATGATGGAGCGCACGAAGTCGTGCATGCGCACCCGCGCGTCGTCCTGCTGCCACCCGCCCCACTGGAACCAGTTCCACTCGTTGTCGGCCTGGGTCGAGTACGCGTTGTTGTTGCCCAGCTGGGTGCGCATCCACTCGTCGCCGCCGAGCAGCAGCGGGGTTCCGTGGCTGATCATCATCGCCGCGAACATGTTGCGCATCATCTGACGCTTCGTCGCCTCGCCCACCGGCTCCCCGCCCCAGTCGCGGCTGCGGTTGTGGTCGTCGCCAGAGGCCCTATCGCACCACGCCGAGTTGGGATCGTCGCAGCACACCGGGTTGAGCGGACCACACCCGTTGACCTTCTCCTCGTAGGTGAAGAGGTCGTACATGGTGAAGCCGTCGTGCACGGTGATGAAGTTCTGGCTGTGCCAGGGCTTGCGGCCGTTGTGGCTGTAGTAGTCGTAGCTGCCGGTCATCACGAAGCCGGCATCGGCCGAGACGTTCCAGTCTTCGCTGATCGGCGTGTTCAGGCGCCAGTTGTCGTCGTTGACGAAGTCGCGCCAGTAGTCGCGGAAGCGCGCGTTCCACTCGCCCCAGCCCGAGCCGTGGCCGTTGGTCGCCGCGGGGTAGGCGCCGATGAGCGAGCCGTAGTTGCCGCCAGCGGTCCAGGGCTCGGCGACGATGCGCACGTTGTTGTCCTGGATGAAGTCGGCGTCTGAGATCGCCTGCAGTACGGTGTTCGCAGGGTCGTCCCAGTTGTTGTAGTCGAGATCGACCTCGCCGAGGATGCCCGCGAGATCGAAGCGGAACCCGTCGATGTGCATCTCTTGTACGTAGTACCGCAGCGAATCGAGGATGAGCCGCTCCATGGGCACGTGGTTCGGCCGCGTCTGGTTGCCCACCCCGGTGTTGTTCCAGTACGTGAAGCCCGACTCCTCCAGCGCGTAGTAGGCGGCGTTGTCGAGCCCGCGGAACGTGAACAGGCCCGCGGTCTCGTGCGGATCGAAGTTGTAGAACGCCGCGTCGGTGGCGGGGTCAAAGGACGTGTCGTCCTGATAGATGCGCTCGCGCCAGAGCCCCCCTTCTCCGGTGTGGTTGTAGACCACGTCCATCCACACCTCGATGCCCTGGGCGTGCAGCGCGTCGACCATGCCCTTGAACTCATCGACGACCTCGCGGGGGCGCGGGTCTGCGGCGTAGCTGAGCTCCGGCGCGAAGAAGCTGAGGTTGTTGTACCCCCAGTAGCCCCCGTCGAGCGGCTTCTCGTGCACGGGGAGCAACTCCACCGCCGTCACGCCCAGATCCGAGAGATAGGCCGCGTGCTCGCCGACGCCCCGAAAGGTGCCCGGGTGGTCCACGCCCGACGCCGCATCCGCGGTGAAGCCCTTGGGGTGCACCTCGTAGACGATCTGCTCGTGCCAGTCGTGCCCCGCCAGCGTGTTCGCGGCCCGCCCGGCGCGCCACGTCGCCTCGCTGTCGCTCCACTCGTACTCGGACCGCACGACCACGGACTTTGCGGCAGCGGCCCAGGTGGAGACGGTGCGTCCCGGCCCCGACGCGGAGCTGCCCTTGCTCCAGTCGTGGTCACGGTGGAGAGCGCGGGCGTAGGGGTCGATGAGGAGCTTGTTCGGGTTGAAGCGATTGCCCGCGGCGTCCACGTCGGCGACGAAGCCGTCGATGGCACCGGGGAACCACTCCTCGTCGAAGGTCCAGTTGGCGCCCCACGCGACGTAGCCGTAGTGCTGACCGAGGCCGATGCCCTCGACGTACAAGCTCCACACCGGGCTGCCTTCCCGCACCGGGATCAGCTCGAAGCGCTGGGCGGGGGTCTCGAGCTCGGGGTCGTCAAACAGCAGCACCTCGAGGCGCTCCGCGTTCTCGCTGTACACCGCGAAGTTGACCCCGGTCTCGGTGATGACCGGACCCATGTGGTCCATGTTCTCCACCGCCTCGCGGGTGAGCTGCGGCGCGATCGGCTCGGTGTGATAGAGCCGAACACCCTCGCTGGGGCAGCCGGCCAAACCGACAACCAGGGCGAAAAGACCAATGATTTGCTGGGTTCTTTGCATAGTCACTCTGACCTGAGTCACTCCCTCTGAACGCAATCTACACGAGGCCGGTCGGCGGGGACTGCCTTTTTGTCGAGAGGCGGACCTCCCACACGCAGGTCGGGACCAGCAGCGCCATCCCGAGGAACAGCGCGAGGTACAGCGCAGGCAGCGGGCGGTCCAGGGACCGCTGAATGCGCACCAGATCGGCCGCCACCCACAGTAAGCCTGCCCACCCGATCGTCCAGGCTGGCAGCCGCAGACGGGGCCAACGCAGGCCACATGGCAGCGCGACGAGCCCGGTGAGCAGCGGGAGCCAGCCCGACGGGGGGGTGGGCACCTCGGCTCCGATCCACCGCGCCGTGACCGCGCCGAACACGAGCAAGAGCAGGCCGAGGCTGACAAGCCACATGCCTCGCAAGGTCGGCGATGGGGAGGCGCTCATCCCGCCATCCAAGCACACGGCGCCGCCGCGCGCGCTGCGGATCGAGCGAGCCCATGCGCTGCGCATACGCGGAGGAAGCTCCTGGGGCATCCTTGGGCTCCATGAACGAGTCCAACTCCACCGGCAAGCCCCGCAGCCGCGTGCGCGATGCCATCTACGCCGCCATCGTCACCATCGCCCTGGTGGGCGGGCTCAACGCCGCTGTTGGGCTCCTGGAGCGAGCGGGCGTGCTGCACACCCACATCCCCGATGACGTCGTGCAGTTCGTGGACGGCGCCCTGTTCGAGCTGGACGGGGACGTCTATCGCACCACCGCCTATGCCGAGGAGAGCTTGCTGCGGCAGGAGTTCGCCCGGGACAAGGGAGACGCCCTGCGCGTGTTCGTGGTTGGGGCGTCGTTCGCGATGGGCACTCCGTATCAGAGTCAGGGTCGGCCGGGCGGGACCGGGGGCATCGCCTCGTTTCTGCGCGCGGAGCTGAGCCGCCGAGCGCCGGGGCGTCGGGTCGAGATCGTCAATGCATCGTCGGGCGGCGCGGACAGCGGGCGGGTCGCCGACGTGGCAGCCCAGGTGCTGGAGTTCGAGCCCGACGCGATCGTGGTCGCGACCTGCAACAACGACGCCCACGTGACGCCGAGCCAGATGCGCCGCTTGCTGCAGGAGCAGCCGGGCTATCGGCTCATGCGCAAGATGCTGCAGTCCGGCAAGGAGGTGGAGCGGAGCTGGTACGCGCCCACGGACGAGCCCAGTCAGGATCTCGAGAAGCAGCTCCGGGCCAACATCACCAAGATCATCGAGTCCGCCAGGGCCAAGGGCGTGCCGGTGTTGCTCGCGACCCTGCCCATCAACCTGCGCTACCCGGGCTTCAACCCCATCGAGGCCGGCGAAGGACCCGAGGGGCCGGAGCTCCTGTTCACGGTGCCCACCCAAGGCATCCCGCCCATGCCTGCGGACCTGCGCCAGATCCCGCCCTGCGAGGGCGGGGTGTGGATGGCGTGGGCCGGCGCCAACGAGGCCGCCGTTCCGCTGCTGCTGGCGTGCTCCCAGGGCACGGAGGGGCGCGGGATGCTGCCGCCCTTTGCGCCGAGCTACCTCGCGCTGGCGGAGCTCGGCACCGGGCGGGTGGATGCGTGGGCGGGTGACGTGTTGCGCCAGACGTGGGGCGACTGCCTGACCGACGGGATGCTGCGATACCAGGCGGGCGACTACGACGCCGCGGTGGACGGGCTCCTGCAGTGCGAGGAGGTGGCCGAAGCGCTGCAGTGGGCGGGGCTGTCTCGGTGGCGGCAGGGCCAGCTGACGGATGCCCGGGCGATGCTGCGCCAGGCGGTGGAGTTGGACCCGCGCAACCGCTGCCGGCCGTCGCTCAACGAGGCGATTCGCGAGTTGGCGACCGCACCTGGGGTGACGCTGGTGGATCTGGAGGCCCGCGCCGAGGCAGCGGCGGTGGATGGGCTGCCGGGGCCCGACCTGTTCCTGGACTCCTGCCACATGAACTGGCGGGGCTACGCCGCCATGGCCGACGCGGTGCTCGACGGACTGGAGACCGCGGTTCCTGGAATGCCCACATCGCCAGAGCCGCTCGATGGGGATGCGTTGGCGCGCACGCTGGGTCTGTCGCCGGGCGACAACCGGGCGCAGATCCTGCACATCATGGGGCAGCCCCAGCTCGGGCCCGAGTAGGTCAGGGGCTCGCGAGGCAGGGCGCCGGAGCCCTGGCGAACACCCCGATTGGCGCGCCACCATCTACGTTCTCGGGGTGCAGATGCCGGCTGCGCAGCACCCAGCCATCGCCAGGCAGCCCCGCGGCGTCCAGGCCCGCGATGCCCACGTGGGCACGCTCGGCGGGAGGCTCCTCGGGGGCGGAGTCTCCTGCGGGGTGGTGCACGATCCCGTCGTCCTCGGGCTGCTCAGCCACGTCGTGCTCGGGCATCGCCCACTGCACCTCGATGCGGGGATAGGCCCAGCCGTCCCCTTGCAGATGCGAGAGCAGCGCGCGGTACTTGAGCCAGGCGATGGAGCCGTTCGGCATCACGTCAGCCGACAGCGCGAGAGACGGGCCGCCGCACTGCTCGATCGTGCGCCACAGGCCCTCCAGATACTGGCGCTCCGACATGGGCGTGCCGTCAGCCCGAGCCCAGCCGCGCTGCTCCACCGAATCGGACACGCCGAGCCCTCGCGCCCTCAGCGCTGGCAGGCCCGGGTCGTCCAGCGTCTCGGCGCGACCTGGATACACGGTGAACTCGGCGTTCCAGAACGCCCGCGGCGACAAGTGTGCGTCCACCGACACCAGCAGCCCCGTCACCACCACCGCCGTCGCGAAGCGGGAGCGCCACGGGGCAGCCAGCTCCCCCCAGCCCATCGCGGCGAGCAACACGAGCGCCGCTGCCGCCGCGATGGTGAAGCGCTCGTCCCGAATGGCCAGCATCAGGGTCAGGAACAGGCCGATCCCCACGATGCTCCCCACCGGGAACACCACCCCCGCAGGGCGTCGGCGCAGGGCGACCACCACCAGCGGGGCCACCGCCAGGGTCCACAGCGGCGACAGGACCGACACCACTGCGGCCATCGGATACCAGAGCGCCTTGACCAGGTCCGGGTGGGTCAGCTCGAACATCCCCCGGGCTGCCACCGCCTGCAGGACCAGCGGCAGGAAGCGCACCCGCTCTTCCCACGGCCCGGTGGAGCTCGATCGCGACGCCAGCGTCTCGTTGTGCGAGCCGCCGCCTCCCTCCATCCACGCCCACATCATCCCGCCAGCGACCGCAGCCGCGATGCCGAGAGCCACAGAACGGCGCACCCAGCGCCGCTCCCCCGAGGTCCGCGCCAGGACGGCGAACGGGAAGGTCAGGGCGGCGTAGGGGAGCATCGACCACTTCACGCAGCCGGCGATCCACACGAGCGGCCCCGCGATGGCGCCCGCCACCAGCGGGTGTCGGTCTTGCCCCCACAGGAAGACCGCCAGGGCCAGCCACAGGATCGCGGCGGCGGGAAGGTCGTAGTAGAAGCGCAGGGACATGCCCTGGGCGGCAGGCAGGAGCACGCACCCCACGAGCGCGGCGGCGGCGACGTCTGTGCGGCTTGTGAGGCTCTTGGCGGCCCAGGCCACCGAGCCCGCGAGCAGCGCGAGCCACAGCGGTCCCAGGATCAACAGATCATCAGCGCTGTGCCCCAACACCGCTCCCGCCGCGATGCTCAGCGCGTGCAACATGGGCGGGAAGCCCTCGGGGATGTCGGCGGCGACGAGGAACTCGCCGATGTGGTCCCAGGCGCGGCTTCGCCACAGAAGCACCCGCTCCACGCGGTAGCCGTGCTCGATGTACTGGGCCGCGCCGCCTCCATAGCGAGGCATCGGCTGGCGCACGAGCCGGACCAGCAGCATGGAGAACACGGAGACGAGCACCGCGACGAGCCCCAGCGGCGCGCGGCGGGCGAGCAGCCACTCCTTCACTCCATCACCTCATCGGCGAACTCTTTCGCGGCACCCGGGGCGCACGGGTCCGCGTCGAACGGGCTCCACAGGCCCACGCCTGGTCCTCCGTCGGGGTCGAGCACCGTGCCGAGGTGTCGCCACTGGGCATCCGCGGGGCACAGCGGGGGTACGGCGCGGCTCCCCACCGGCGCTTCGCTGAACACGACCACGCTGCGCGGCAACGCATCGTCAGGCGAGCAGGCGTGCACCTTGGGGGCATCGAAGCTGCCGGGCTGGGGCGAGTAGTTGGGGTCGGGCTCCCAGTTCAGCGGATACACGTTGGCCCACTGCAGGTTCGGGTCCCAGAGCAGGGGCCGCTGCATCTCGAAGCCAAACCAGTCGTGGCTGCCGTCCACGGTGATGAACGGCTTGCCGTCCATGGCCGCGAACAGCGTGGAGACGCAGGGCTCGATGCGCTGCAGCAGCGCGCGGCGAAGCGCAGTGCGGTGGGGCTGCTCCTCGTCCCTGCGCACCCACCCCCTCCCCTGAGCCGACGTGGACGCCAGGATGCCCCGGGGCCTCGGCGGCGGCGGATAGGGCGCGTGACGGGGCCCCCAATACGCGGCCTCGGTCCACATCGTGTTGAGGCGGGACTTGGGCAGATGGTGGAAGTCCAGGGCCACGAACAGTCCGGCGACGCCGAGACCGACCCCGATCCAGCGGCGCGTCGTGGTCGGAAGGGTGGCCAGGCCGAGGCCCGAGGCCCGCTCCCAGCACCAGGGCCGGAGCCAGGGCCAGCAGGAAGCGCTCGTCCACGGGGCGAATCCACACCACGAGAAACACGAGCTGCCCCACCGCGGTGGAGAGGATGAGCGGCCAACCCCGACGAGACCGGAGAAGCCACGCCACCAGCAGCAGCGCTGTCGCGGCCAGGAGCAGCGGCGAGAACACGGCGAACGCCAGCCCCTGGGCATGCTCCACGAGGCGGAATCGGCGCTCGGGATCGCCGCGCAGCAGCGTGGGCAGCATGCCGCCAACCGCGCTCAGCACCCCTCCCCCGCCCTCTTCGTGGGAGCTCCCCAGGGCCGACTCCCGCACCGTGAACACCAGCGAGTTGTCCGGTCCTGCGGCGAGTAGGTAGAGCAGGATCCCGCTGCCGAGCGTGGACCCATAGGCCAGCAGCGCGCGCCCGCGGGCACGCAGGTCACGCCGTGGGTGGGTGGAGTCCGTCGCCGACGGCCTGCCGACCTGGGCGGTCAGGCTCGCGCCGAGGAGCATCAAGGCGAGGTAGGGCAGCGCCGTCCACTTGGTGAGGCACGCCGCCAACCCCACGAGTCCCCCCAAGACCCCGGCGCGTCCGGGCCGCGCATGCCAATCGCTCATCAGCACCGCCACGGACACCCACAGCAGCGTGGACATGGGCAGATCGAAGTAGTAGCGCGCCGCAGAGGCGTGCAGCCCCGGGATGGCGAAGACCCCGGCTGCCACGAGCACCCCCGGGGCGATGCGTCCGCTGACCAGCATCGCGATGCGCCCCACCGCGAAGCCCATGAGCAGCAACCACACCACGCCGAACGCGGCGACCGGCCCCACCGCTCCGTCAAAGAGCCACGTCAGCGGCAACGCCATCACGTGGATGAGCGGCGGGAACGAGTCGTCGAGCGCGTCGACGAGGGTCTCGCCGTCGGCCCAGTCGGTCCGGGTGACGAAGCGCGCCACGGTGACCGCCGCCTGGATGCGCGCGCCGTGCTCGATGTAGGCGCCTCCGTTGGAGCCATAGGGGCTCAGCGGCACCGCGGCGAGGCGTGTCCAGACGATGAGGGTGATGCCCAGGAACATCACGAGTGCGGGCGCCCAGGCTCTCAACCGGCCTCCTCAGGCAGTCAGGCGTATGCGATAGCATGCTCCCCTGTTCATGACTCGCCGTCACCTCTGCCTCGTCGCTCTGCTGATGCTGGGCTGCTCCCGGCAGACCAGCGCGCCGCCCTCACCGGGGCCGGAGCCCGGGGTCGTGTTCTCCACGGACCCTGCCCCGGCCTCGCTCTTCGTCGACAGCACCGACCCCGACGGCGCCCCCTGCGCGGATCTGGGGACCCGCTGCGCGGCGCCGTACCTGCGGGCGGCCGCGGCCCTCGCCAGTCCAGTGCGGAGCTGTGACGCGCTGCTGAAGCGCTTTGTGGCCCAGAACCGCGACGACATGGAGGCGGTGGGCACCGAGGGCTTCTACTCCGAGGGCGTGTCTTGGAGTGAGGCCGAGCTCGCAGACCAGATCGCCCGCCGGCTGCGACTCGACCGCTGGCCTGCCGAGCGAGGGCTCACGGCCCACGGGCCGATGCAGACGGCCCCAGTCCCCGGCGGCGCCCGCTCTACCTACATTCTGGCCGATCCGGTGTTCGGCGGGCAGCGCGTGCTCCTCTACACGCCGGACACCGACGGGCCGCACCACGGCGTGCTCGCCCTTCCCGGTCACCAGGAGTCCACCGACGAGTTCATGGACCTGCACGGCGGCAACGACCTGCTGCGCGCCGGGTACGCGGTGCTGCTCCCGGTGTTCAAGGCGTACGACGCGGACAGCGCCGAGGACAAAGCCGGGCGCGCGCTGCTTTGCATGGGCAGCAGCCTGCTCGCCGCTCGGGTCTCCGAGGCTCAGGGCGCGCTGCGGCTCCTGCGCAGCCTTCCGGGGATCCGGGGCGATCGGGTGGCGATGCTCGGCCACTCCGGCGGAAGCATGGTGGGCAACCTGCTGCTGCGCCTCGATCCGTCCATCGTGGCCTACGTCAGCGACATGACCGGCGTGTACCTGTCGCTCGGCGACCGGGGCGACCTGCCGATGCTGCTCATGGATGAGTCCAGCGTGGAGCTGCGCGCGATCAGCGACCGGATCAAGCGCTTCCCCGATCGAGTGCTGGAGGTGGAGTACGGCCGCCCGAACGTCGGCGCCTCTGCCGCGTCCTTCTTCGATGTGAGGTTCGGCGGGAGCACCGCAGCCCCCCCGGTGGACGCGCCGCCGGAGCCCCCCTCCACCGTCGAGGATCTGGGCGACCTCGCCCCGGAAGACACCCGGCTCACCCCGCCGCCGGGCGGCACGCTGTCGGTGGCGATCGAGCACTGGATCGCGTCGGCGGGCACACCGACGTGCCGCGATCTCGCCGCCGCGGACCTCGACGGAGATGGCAGAGACGAGCTCGCCCTCGCCACGGACGACGCCCCGGATGAGGTCTGGCAGGTCGAGAACGGCGCGCTCAGCAAGGTGTGGACGGGTCCGACTCCCACCATCGCCCGGGGAGTCTCCTGGGCCGACGCAGACGGAGACGGAGACCCCGATCTGGCGTTTGGCGTGAACAACGGCGCGGCCCCGGTGTTCCGAAACGACGGCGGCGCGCTCGTGCCGTGGTGGAGCGGGCGGGTCGAGCGCCTCGGCAAAGGCATCGCGTGGGCCGATCTCGACGGCGACGGCGATCCCGATCTCGCCATCGCCGACAGCGCCTACGACGAGTTCATTCGCAACGACGCAGGGTTCTCCTCTTGGCACGTCAGCTCGGTGGACCGCCGCCACGAGGACGCGGTCGCGGTGGACATCGACGGTGACGGACGGGACGAGGTCGGCTTCGCGGTGAACGAGCCGGGCGTTCCCAACGTAGAGATCTGGGGGCTGCGGGATGGCTCGTTCCAGCTCCTGCCATTTCAGTTTGAGGACGGCCCCCGAGCCAGCGCCCTCGCATTCGCGGACGTGGATGGCGACGGCAAGCTCGACGTCGCCCTCGCGCGGCCCGGCGACCGAGACTCGGTCCTGCTCCAGGACGGCGGCGCCTTCAAGGTGTCGTGGACGAGCGAGGCGGCGGTGCAGACCCGAGTGCTGACCTTCTGGGACGCCGACCAGGACGGCGATCCCGACCTCGTGCTCGGCGAAGATGGCCCGCTGGCGCTGTACGAGAATCGCGGCGGGCAGCTGACGCTGGCGTGGCGCTCCGCAGAGAGCGACGACACCGAAGGGCTCACCACCGCCGACGTAGACGGCGACGGCGTGCTGGAGCTCGTCACCTGCGCCCAGAAGGGCGCCCCCATTCGCGTCTACCGCAGCGTGGCCCGCTAGCGATGTCACCCCGCCGCTCCCCGATCGCGCTGGTCACGCTGCTCATGCTCGCCGCGTTCTTCGCGGTGCGGCTGCCCATCCTGCTGTTCGAGCCCGACTGGGGCACCACCGAGATGGACCAGTTCGGGCTGTTCGCCGCGCACCTCGTGCAGGGGCTGTGGGGTTCTTGGGCGGACTACCTGCCCCAGCCTCACCAGGGATGCACCTTCCTGTTCGGGGCGTGGTGCGCCCCGGTGATGGCGCTGGGTGGGCCGGAGATCGGCACGCTGCGCATCTGCAGCCTGACCCTGCACGCCGCCATCGCGGCCGTGTTCACGGTCCTGGCGGGGCGCTTCGCCGGGTGGAAGGCCGCCGCGGCCGCCGGCGCGCTGTTTGTCTTCGCGCCGCCGATGCTCACGCACTACGCGCAGAAGGGCTCCACCAACCACGACGACTGCGATCTCTTCGTGGGGCTGGCGCTGCTGCTGCTCATCTCCCCCAGCGCGGATGGCCGCTCACGCAAGGCGCTGCTGCGCTCAGGCGGCGCGGGCTTCCTGGTGGGGCTCGCTGCGGCGTACATGCTCGACGGCGGGGTGCGCGGCGCGGTCGTGCTGGGCCTCGCGCTGTGGGTGTGGACTCACGGCCGGCTGCCGCGCGCTGCAGCGATGGTCGCCGGAGGCTCCGCGGCGGTGCTCGGCGCCATCGCGCTCGGCGTCAGCGACGGCGAGGACGGGGTGATCCGCAAGGCGCTGACCCGCTCGACGCTGTGGGCAGAGGACCGCTCGGGCATCGAGACGCCAGCGCCCCTGGCTGAGCGTCTGGCGCAGCTCATCGACTTCGCGCTCCCGACGGGGTTTCGGGTGTCGGGCCCGGATCTCTGGGGGGTCCTGCCCATGAGCGAGGGCGTGCTGCTCTACGCATACCCCGCGGCTCTAGTCCTCCTGGCAACGCTCGGCTTCTCGCGGGTGCGCTTCGGCATTCACGACCGGGGGCTGAGGCTGTTGGCGCTGTCGTGTGTCGCCATCTCGGTCGTGCAGTGCGTGGCGGTCGTGGCGGCGGGCCTCGAGGTGGAGGTGGACTACATCGTTCCCATCTGGCCGTACCTCGTGCTGCTCGGCGCTGCTGGGGTGGTGCCGCGTGCAGGGATGAAGTGGCTCGCCGCGCGACGCCTGCTGGGCGGGATCGTGCTCACGGGCGCGCTGCTGCTGTGCTTCGAGGGAATGCAGTGGAAGTTGACCGCTTTTTACCAAGGCGCCTCGGACGAGGAGTCGGATACCTGGGCTCAGTCCCGATTCGCCGGCTCGCTGCGCGCCGCTCGGCCCGAGCGCCACGCGTTCGGGCCGCGGCTCATCGACAACGGAGGCAGCGCCGGGCTCCGCGCTCTGCTGCAGCGCCGCCCCCAAGAGGCCCCCGCCCTCCTCCGGCTCCTCGGCCAGGCCACCGCCTTGGAGTTGACCGAGCGAGCCTGCGGGCCCGAGCGGAGCCCCGCGTTGGCTGGACTCGACTCCGCGCTTCCCGAGGACGGGCGTGCCATCTTCTGGGAGGGGCTCGGCGAGGGGCTCGCGGCCAACGCGGAGCCGTGTCGCTTGCTCCAAGGCGGCCCGACGACGGACTGGGACGCGGAGCTGACGGCAGCGCTTCGCCACGGCATGGACGACCCGGAAGCGGCGATGGCGGCGCTGTCTCGGGGGGTCGCGCTGGGCCGCTTCGACCTGCTCGACGGGCAGTTCGCCCGCGGGGCTGACGGCTTCGCGGCGGGGTGGCCACGCACCGAGATGTGCGTGGCGGCCGGCCACTGGGCGTTCATCACGATGCGACCGGTGGAGATGATGGAGTGGCTCGAGCCCACGCGCCTGTGCGGGGACGCCGCGTTCGCCGCGGGGTGGGGATCCGCCGTGGCCCGGGAGGTGTGGCCGGACCACGAGCCCTTGCCCCAGCCTTCCTACACCTGGTGGTGGCCCGACAGCGGGCCGGATGCCCGGGCGTCATTCCTGTGCGCGTACGGCAACGAGCGCGCTCGCGTGAGGGCGATCACCCTGGGAGAGGCGCACGGTCCGCTGCCGGACTGCCTCATTGCGATGCGCAGAGGACCTGATTGACGCCCGATCTCTTCGTCGTCTGCCTCGTCGGTCAGTGCGACGCACCTAGGTGCGTCTCCCTCCGCTCCTCGTGGCCTCCTCGACCTCGAACGCCACTCAAGTCTCTGCGAACCGCAATCAAGCCTTGAGCTGGTCCCCGATGGGCAGGGTGCGGATGCGCTTGCCGGTGGCTGCAGCGATGGCGTTGCACAACGCTGCCACGGCGGGCGGCAGGCCCACCTCGCCCACGCCACCGGGCGGCTCGGTGGACGGCACGATGTACACCTCGACGCTCGGGGCCTGACGGATGTCCAGCAGCGGGTACTGGTGGAAGTTGGTCTGTTGTACGGCCCCGTCGACGAGGCTCAACTTGCCGTACAGCGCCGAGCTGAGGCCCATCGTGGCGCCGCCCATGATCTGCGCCTTCACGTTGTCCGGGTGCACCACGAGGCCGCAGTCCACCGCCGCGACGAGCCGCCGCGGTAGAACCTCGTCACCGTCCATCTCGATGTCGATGACCTGCGCCACGTAGCCGCCGAAGCTCTCGAAGACCGCCACACCGCGGTGCATGCCCTCGGGCACCGGCCCCGCCTTCTCCACCGCGAGGTTGAGCACGCCGAGATCCCGCGGCGAGTTCACCAGCAGCTTGCGCCGGTACTCGATGGGGTCCTGGCCCGCCTTCTCCGCCAGCTCGTCCAGGAAGCACTCCCGGAAGAAGCCGTTGTGGCTGCCATGCACCGAGCGCCACCAACCCACCGGAATGGGCAGGACCACGCGCTTGTAGTCCACCTGCTGCCGGGCCACCGCGTAGGGCGAATGAGACATCCCCTCGTGAGCGGTCGCCGTCGCGAAGCTGGCCTCGAGAAACATCGGCGGGATCAGGGTCTGCAGAATGCTCTGGGCCGACATCTGCACGTGCCAGTCGGTCGGCATTCCGTCCGGGCCGAGCTTGCCGCGCTGGCGGCACATCGTCGCCGGGCGATGGAACCCGTGGGTAAACATCTCCTCCCGGGTCCAGAGGCACTTCACGGGCTTGCCCACGCGCCGGGCGATCTTGACGGTGTAGTCGATGAACGGGTCAAAGCCGCGCCGGCCGAATCCACCGCCAAGCAGGGTGGTGTGCACAAAGACCCTGCTCGCCGGGACGCCCGCGAGCTTGGCGACGCGCCGCTTGGCTCGCGCTTGGGCCTGAGTCCCGACCCAGACGTCTACCCGGTCCTCGGTGATCGACACCGTGGCGTTCAGCGGCTCCAGCGGCGCGTGCGCGAGGTACGGCACCTCGAACAACGCCTCGATGTCCATGTCTGCGGGCTTGCCGACGCCATAGCGCTTCTTGCCCTCGTCCAGGGCGGTCAGCAGCACCTGCCGGATCGAGGCGTCATCCACGCCCTCGCCTTCGCCCATATCCCACTGCACGTCAACGAGGCCCGCCGCCTTCTTCGCGTGCCAGAACGTGTCCGCGACCACGGCGAGCACGCCGTCCATGTCGAAGATGTCGATGACGCCAGGCACCTTGCGGGCTGCGGTGTCGTCGAAGCTGCGCAGCGTGCCGCCGTAGTGCGGACAAGCGCGCACGGTCGCGTTGACCATGCCCGGCACCTGCACATCGATGCCGAAGATCCCGCTGCCGTCCACCTTGGACGGCACATCCACCCGGGGAGGCGAGGTGCCGAGGAGCTTCCACTCGCTCGGATCCTTCAGCCTCACCCCCGACGGCGTCGAGAGCTTGCCGGCCTCCGCAGCCAGGGCCCCGTAGGTCAGAGACCGGGTCCCGTTGCGCACGCTGCCCGCCAGCGTCGTGCAGGACAGGGGGTTCACGCCCCAGCGGTCGGCAGCCGCCTGGATGAGCATCGCCCGGGCCGTCGCCCCCGCCGTGCGCAGGATGGTCCAGTAGCCCCGCACCGACTCCGAGCCGCCGGTCAACTGCACCTTGCCCGGGAACGCCACGGACTCCCGACGGTACTCGCGCCCCGCCGGCGCCGCCTCTACGCGCACGTCGTCCCAGGCGACATCGAGCTCCTCCGCCAAGAGCATGGGCAGCGAGGTGAAGACGCCTTGCCCCATCTCGGAGGCGCCCATGCGGATGGTCACCACGCCGTTGCTGGCGATGCGCAGCCAGGCGTTGATGCTGTTGACTGCGCCTTCCTCTGTGGCCTCTCCGTAGGTGATGGCTTCACCGAAGGGGACCGCACCGGCCAGTCCGCTGAGCGTGAAGCCGAGCACGAGACCGCCGGTGCCGACCAGGAAGTCGCGGCGGGTGACGTTGTGCATGGTGCTCACTGGTCGTCTCCCGTCGTCGCCGGCTCTTCTACCGCCTGATCAGGGGCAGCCACCGCGGCGACCGCGCGCTTGATGCCCGCCCGGATCCGGTCGTAGGTCGCGCAGCGGCACAGGTTGCTCATCATCATGTCGATGTCCGCGTCACTCGGGTTCGGCTTCTGGGCCAGCATCGCCACCGCCGCCATCACCTGCCCGCTCTGGCAGTAACCACACTGCGGGACCTGCTCCTCGATCCAGGCCCGCTGGACCGGGTGGTCGACCAGACCCTCGATGGTCGTGATGGGAATGCCCACCGCGCCCGCCACCGGGAGCACGCAGGACCTCACCGCCACCCCACCGAAGTGCACGGTGCACGCGCCGCACATCCCGATCCCGCAAGCGAACTTCGTGCCGGTCATCCCGAGCTGCTCTCGGATCACCCATAACAGCGGTGTATCGCCCTCGACATCCACCTGCACGGTCTCGCCGTTGATGCTCAACTCAAACACGGCACACTCCTGCTCATTGAAGGCGTAGTCGCCACAGCGACGATGGGTTTCCCTGCCAGCAGCGCACCCGCATCAGCCAGGTGGCCATCGGGTCGAGCGCGAGGCTCAGTTCCTCGTCCGCGACCCCCGACTCGGCGCCATCCACCAGCAGGTCGCCGGCAGAATCGAACACCGCGAGATCGAGGTCTCCGCCCCACATCTCCAGCCGGAGCGTGAACGGATCTGCCGAGGCGGGCGAGAAGCTGAACCAGTCCACGTCGGCGCTGTCCCAGGTCCCGTTCTCGCCGCACGCGGTGGCGAGCCCGGTTAGCCGGTAGCCCGACCCGAGGACGCCGAGAGCCTGAGCGGTGGCCGCCGAGTCGTTCGGCTCGGTGTCCGCGGCGTCACCTTGCGGGTACTCGTAGACCACACCTGGCGCAGAGTCATCGTCGTCGCCCATCGGGCAACCGACGCAGAGGACCAAGATCAGGGGGAGGAGCCGCACCACCGCAGCCTACTCCAGAAGCTTGAAGCGCAACCCTGTTGCCCAGTCCTTGACCGCCTTGAGCATGAACCGCGCGATGAGCGCCGGGGTGAAGTCCGCCCAGAAGTTGATCAGCCCGCCCGAGAGGTTGATGACCTTGCGGTCCTCGATGCGGTGGTCGCTGACGGTGCGCGGCTTAAACACCTGGGGCGAGGTGATCAGCGAGACGTGATTCACGAGCACTCCTCGCGGGACCACCTCGACCTTGACCGGCACGCCGAGACGGTCGCTCAGGCGGCGGCTGCCTTCTCCTGCGTTGACGCGACCGGGCTCCCGGGCCTCCACGCGCACCAGGAAGCCCTTGTGCGTGATGACCACGAAGAACACGTTGCTTCCAAACTCACGGGTCCAGGAGAGGATCTCCTCCTCGAGATCAAAGTCCGTGACCTCGACGCCGCCGAACTGCTTGAGCCCACCGGCGCGCCCGAGGACCTGGATGCACCGGTTGCCTTCATCGTCGCGCCAGGCACGCACGAGATCGTCGGTCCAGTAGCGGATCATCGGCTGGGCGTCGCGGGTGAGGGTGGTCGCCACGAGGCAGCCGATGACGGGGCGGTCGTCGCGCACGGGCACCGGCTCTTTGGTCACGGGATCGAGGATCTCGAAGAGGAACGCCTCATCGTGGAGCCGCAGGTGCCCGTCGTCGCCGGACGTCGCGAACGGTCCGCCCTCGGTGCAGCCGTACAGGTTGTTCACCTTGATGCCCCAGTCGTCCTCCATGGTCGCTTGCCACGACGGCGTCAGGATCCGACCTGCGAACGCGAAGCCCTGCATGGTGGGGAAGTCCTTGAGCGGGTCCATCCCGTGCTCGATGGCGGCTTCCTTGAGCAGGACCGCCTCGAGCGGCATCGAGGTCAGGGCGTTGACCTCGAGCTTGTTGATCAGCTCGAGCACCCGGGGGTATCCGACGTTGTAGACGAGGTTGCTCGCCGGCACGACGACGCCCCCCATGAGCCGCGCTGCGGTCTCGACGAGCTGCGCCGGGACCGGGAAGCTGTACGGGTAGCGATTCATGATTGTCTGGCCAGGACCGAACTCGGTCAGCCAGCGCTGGATCATGTCGATCTCCACCTCGATGTCGTCCAGCGTGTACCAGCCGACCACCGGGCTGCCCGTGGTGCCGAAGGACTCGTGGTAGTGCCACGCCTTCTCCAGCGGCACTGCCCGCCAGACCTGGGGCGGGTTCTCCTTCAGGTCTTTCTTGAAGGTCAGCGGCAGCTCGGAGAGCGACTCGAGGGAGTCGATGGAGACGCCATCCAGGCGGTGCTTGTAGAACGGCGCGTTCTTCGCCTGGTTGACCGTGTACTTGAGCCGGTCCAGCTTGCTCGCCTGGTCGAACGCCAGGCGCTCCTGCGCGACCTTGCTGTAGTACTTCGGGGTGTCGGCCAAGGGTCAGCTCCCCGCGCGCTTGGAGTCTCGGCCGATCTCTCGTACGGGACGCTCGAGGCGGGTCTCGAGAGCTTGTCGCAGCTTCGGCGGGATGGGGATGCCCTTGAACTTGTCCAGATCCACCGTGGCGACCGTCATGGTCGCGCGAACGAGGACCCGGTCACTCCCGTGCAGGCGCGCGTTGTAGGTGCAGGCAAAGGACTTCTCGCGCACGTCCGTCACGACGAGCTCGATGTCCATGGTCTCGCCGAACCGCAGCGGCCCGCGATAGTCGACCTGCACGCTCACGGTCGGGAACCCGACTCGGGTGTCTTCCAGCATCCACCGGTATGGCATCTTGAGCTCTTCGTCGAACCAGTCCTCGAACACGCCGTGAAAGCGATCGAGGAAGCGCGGGAAGTACATGACTCCCGCCGGATCCGTATCCGAGAAGCGCACCTTCACCTGTCGTCTGAACCCCACGCGCTGCCTCCGTTTGCACTGCATTCGACGAGGCAATCACGGGAGTCTTCATCCGCCTCAGAAAAAGCGGCGCGACCTTACATCGGGGTCTGTGACCGGTCCAGCCGCACCCGGGACTGCTGCCGCCTCAGGCGATCGACTCGCCCAGCTCCAGATGCATCTTCGCTTCTGTGATCTGCTCGATCCGCCTGGCCTGCTCGTGCACGTACAACACGCGGCGGAAGGGGCCGGACACGGTGCCCTTCCCTTCCAACGTGTAGTGATGCACCGGCGAGTAGAGCTCCACACCCTTGGCAGACGGGTCGCTCGCGGTCTCCTTGGGTGCCCAACCGGCGAGGGTGACGTCGGGGGGAAGCTGCTCGAAGATGGCGCGGACCTGCGCGGCCGCCTCCCGGGTAAACACCGCGAACTCGAACGAGAATGTGGCGCTGAGCACCGGCTTGGCGTCGCGCAGTCGGATCCCGTGGCAGCGCGGATCCGCGAGCGAGGCGCGCACAAACTCGACCGCCCCACGGCAGACGATGAAGTGGGTCAAAGGCTCGGTGATTCCCACCCACCCCTTGAGCTGCTCGGCGAAGGTCTCGCTCTCGATGCCGAGCTCGTCGTGAAAGACGGGCCAGTCGGCGTTCTTCGCGCCGATGAACAGGCCACGGATGAAGCCGGTGACGGTCTTCTCGTGACCTTCGACGATGAGCTGGACGCTCCCAACCGGGCCCACGGAGGAGGAATCAGACATAGCGCCCCCAGTTCACAGGAAGAAGACCAGCGTGACCACCACAAAGCAGGGCACGAGGATGGGAAGGGACCAGCGAACGATGTACCCGAAGAAGGACGGCATCGCGACGCCTCCCTCCTCAGCGATAGCCTTGACCATGAAGTTCGGCGCGTTCCCGATGTACGTGTTGGCGCCCATGAACACTGCGCCCGCGGAGATGGCGAGCAGCGTCCGGTTCCGCTCCGCGATGAGCACCGCGACCTTCTCCGGTTCTCCGCAGACCATCGCTGCGTTCTGGGCGCACTCCGCGGCGGACATGTCCAGTCCGCCGAGGGCGGTGTTGAAGAAGGTCAGGTACGTCGGGGCGTTGTCCAGGAACGAGCTGAGGCCGCCGGTCACCCAGAAGTACGAGAGGTCGGTCTGCACTCCGGCGACGAGCCAGCCGAGAGCGCCGTCCTCGCCGGCTCCGAGGATGGCCAGGGCGGGGATGATGGTCATGAAGATGCCCGCGAACAGGTAGGCGACCTCAGCGATGGGGCCCCAGCTGAACTCGTTCTCCTTGCGCAGCGGGCCTCCCGTGGTCTTGAGGGAGAGCAGTCCCAGAGCGACGAGTCCGACGTCACGCACGATGTTCTGAATCGGCATGTGCAGGTGAGCGGTGAGGTGTACCTCGCCGAGCTTCACCGACCCGGAGAACAGGACGAACCCGATCACGCCGGCCAGGTACAGGAAGTTGTGGGTTCCGACCAGCTTGAAGGGCTCCGATTCCTGCGCGGCGAGCTTCACCTTGGCGTCGTTGGGCTCCTTTCGGTAGTAGTACGAGTCGAGGAAGAAGAAGCCCACGAGGAGCATCGCGCTGAGCAGCAGGTAGGCCGGGGTGAGCGCCAGGGTCCAGAAGAACGGGACGCTGTGCAGGAAGCCGAGGAAGAGCGGCGGGTCCCCCAAGGGCGTCAGTGAGCCTCCGATGTTGCTCACCAGGAAGATGAAGAACACCACGAGGTGGGTCTTGTGAATCCTCCAACTGTTGGCCCGAAGCAGAGGGCGAATGAGCAGCATCGAGGCGCCCGTGGTCCCCACGATGCTCGAGAGCGCCGTGCCGATGGCCAGCAATCCGACGTTGACCTTCGGCGCGCCCTTTAGTGAGCCGCGCACGACGATCCCGCCAGCGATCGTGAACAGCGCCCACAACAGAATGATGAAGGGGATGTAGTCCACGGCGTAGATGTGCAGGATCGCGTCGACCGCCTCCTGCCCGTAGCCGATCAGGAAGGGCACGCAGAAGAGCAGGGCCCAGCCGGCGGCGATCTTGCCGTAGTGGTGATGCCAGAAGGACGGCGCCACCAGAGGGAACAGCGCGATGGACAGCAGAATCCCGGCGAACGGGACGGCGGACCACAGAGGGAGGCGCGCGCCCAGGACGGGGTGATCTCCGCCATGCGCATCGGCCACGCCATGCGCCGCGTCTCCCGCCGCCTCCGCGAGTTCGGGGAAGAGAAGTGCTGCTCCGAGGAGCAAGAGAGGCAACCAGGCCCGCAGCCTATCCATCGAACCTCCGGCCCCCGAGAGGAAGGAAGAGGGTTGTCGGTTTTCGCAGGAAAACCAGGGAGTTCCGCAGCGAGAAGCCACTCTGGTCGCGCATACCTTATCAGACATGACAATCGGGCCCTTCATCGGACCGGGCCCCGATCTCTTGAGCGAACGCGCTCAGTGGACGGGCCGCGGGGTGGTTGCTTGACTCGCTGGAACCTCACCCGTATAAGGCGCGCGCCCGCCACGGGGGGTCCAATCGACACCCCGGCGCACCCTCTCCCCACTCCCCGCGGAGCGACCGTGCTCGACGAAGTCACCCTGGAGATGGTTCTTCTTCAGCTCATACCGTTCCTCGTAACGGTCTTTGGGCTGCACGCCATCATCTTGAAGCCCATGCTCGCCCACCTCGCAGAACGCGAGCGTCACATTGACGGATTCAAGGGCGCAGCAGATTCCATGTCTGATGAGGTCGCCGCGAAGGCAGCCGAGCTGGACAGCAAGCTCATCGCCGCGCGGCGCGAGGCGCAAGCCGAACGCGCCCAGCTCCGGCTCGAGGCGAAGGCGCAGGAAGCAGAGCTGCTCCAGGCAGCGCGGACGCGCTCCGAAGCGGTCGTGACCGAGGCCCGCGATGCGCTCGCGGGAGAACGCACCTCGGCGTCCGAGGTCCTGCGCGGGACCGCCCGGGGTCTCTCGTCCAACATCGCGTCCAGAATCCTCGGCCGCCCGGTGGAGGGGAACTGATGAACCGCACGCTCCTGAGCACCGTTGGCGTCGCGGCGCTGGTCGCCCTCCCCACCCTGGCTCTCGCAGCCGGCGGTGGCGACTCCCACGAGGTCCCACACGCGGACGTGGGCGGCCTGATCCGGCACGGCATCAACCTCCTCATCCTCATCGGGATCCTGACGTGGGCCCTGCGCGGACCTCTCTCGGACTTCCTCAAGTTCCGCCGCGCGGAGGTGAAGGACCAGCTCGAGGCTTCCCTGCGCGCCAAAGAGGCGGCGGAGGCGAAGTTCGCTGAACTCAACCAGCGCCTCGAGGGGTTCAGCGCCGAGATCGATGAGCTGCGGAAGAAGAACAAGGCCGAAGCGGACAACGAGCGCGCCACGATGCTTGTAAACGCCGAGCGCGCCGCCGCGTCCATCGAGGAGACCGCCCAGCGGACCGTCGCCGAGGAGTTGCGCCGAGCCCGCAGGGAGCTCAAGGCCGAGGCCGTCGAACTCAGCGTGCAGATCGCGGAAGAGCTCCTGACGAAGAACATCACCGATGACGACCAGGCACGCCTCACCGGCGACTACCTGAGCCGAGTCGAGGAGACCGCACGCTCATGAGCACGCTCGCCGTCGCCCGCCGCTACGCCACCGCGCTGGTGGAACTGACCTCCGAGAACGGCTCTCTCGAGTCCGTCGAGAAGGACCTGAGCACCTTCGCGCAGCTGCTGACGTCGCACGACGATCTGCGGTCGGCGCTGAACAACCCGGCGTTCAAGGTCGAGGAGCGCCGCGCGGTCCTCGAGACCGTGCTGGGCAAGCTCGGCGCCCACAAGCACACGCGCAACTTCGTACTCCTGCTGAGCGAGCGCAACCGCCTCGCCGCGTTCGACGCGATCCTGGATGCGTTCAACACCCAGTACGACGAGCGCGTCGGCCGGGTCCGGGCGCAGATCACGTCGGCGAAGCCGCTTGACGCCGCGTCCGTGGACGCCCTGAGCAAGCACCTCTCGCACATCACTGGCGGCAAGCAGGTGGTGATCACCCAGGCCGTGGACAGCAACCTCATTGGCGGAATCGTCACGCGGATCGGGGACCTCGTCCTCGACGGCAGCGTGCGTACGCAGCTCAAGCTCCTCCGGGACAAGCTGACCGCCGGCGACGCGGTGGGCGAGGCCTAGGCCACCCCCGCACCCCTCAAGACTCCGAGTTCAGAGAACACGCACCCAGCGCAACGCGCTACGAAAGGCAACCTGATGGACCTCCGCGCCGAAGAGATCAGCCAGATCCTCAAGGACCAGATCGCCAACTACGAGACCCGCGTCGACGTGGCCGAGACGGGCACCATCCTGTCCGTTGGTGATGGCATCTGCCGCATCCATGGCCTCGCCAACGCCGTCGCCGGCGAGCTCCTCGAGCTGCCCGGTGGCATCGCGGGCATGGTGCTCAACCTCGAAGAAGACAACGTGGGTGTCGCCATCCTCGGCGACGACACGAACATGCGCGAGGGCGACACGGTGAAGCGCACCGGCCGCATCGTGGAGGTGCCGGTCGGCAAGGAGCTGCTCGGCCGTGTGGTCGACCCGCTGTGCCGGCCCCTGGACGGTGGAGCGAGCTTCGACTCCGTCGAGACCCGACGCCGCGTCGAGGTCAAGGCCCCCGGCATCGTGCTCCGCAAGTCGGTGCACGAGCCGCTGCAGACCGGTCTGAAGGCCATCGACGCGATGGTGCCGATCGGCCGCGGACAGCGCGAGCTGATCATTGGCGACCGCCAGACGGGCAAGACCGCCGTCGCCATTGACGCGATCATCAATCAAAAGGGTCTGAACTGCTACTGCATCTACGTCGCCATCGGCCAGAAGCAGAGCACCGTGGCTCAGGTCGTAGAGCGCCTCCGGCGCTATGGCGCCATGGAGTACACCACCGTGGTGTGCGCGCCGGCGTCCTACCCCGCGCCGCTTCAGTTCATCTCGCCGTACACCGGCGCGACGCTCGGCGAGTACTACCGCGACAACGGCATGCACGCCCTGGTCGTGTACGACGACCTCTCGAAGCAGGCTGTCGCCTACCGCCAGATGTCGCTGCTGCTTCGCCGCCCGCCGGGCCGTGAGGCGTACCCCGGCGACGTGTTCTACGTGCACTCCCGCCTGCTGGAGCGCGCCGCGAAGATGCACGACAGCGTCGGCGCCGGTTCGCTGACCGCCCTGCCCATCATCGAGACGCAGGCCGGCGACGTGTCCGCCTACATCCCGACCAACGTGATTTCGATCACCGATGGCCAGATCTTCCTCGAAACCGGCCTGTTCTATCAGGGTATCCGTCCGGCGATTAACGTCGGTCTGTCGGTGAGCCGCGTCGGCGGCGCC
>Ga0222662_1000560_pt1:0-27500 | contig 28590 bp, 16 predicted proteins | sample AntAcemetagen600_FD_179821 | JGI IMG/M metagenome (GOLD analysis project Ga0222662, IMG submission 179821) | Saline water microbial communities from Ace Lake, Antarctica - #600 | ecosystem: Environmental > Aquatic > Non-marine Saline and Alkaline > Saline | place: Antarctica: Ace Lake... | reverse complement strand
GATGATGGTGACCGGCGCGCTGCAGGGCACGTGCGCCCAGGACATGACGATCTCCACGGTGGATCTCACCTCGACGGCTCCGGGCGACTACTCGCCGCCGCTGTTCGAGGTCGGCCCCGGCGACTTCTCGACCGTCATCGATGGCCTGAACCTGACCATCTTCGAGATGGAGCTGACCGGTCAGTTCTCCCAGGACAGCACCCAGATCACCCAGGGCACCGTCAACGGTCAGTTCCTGGTCCCGCCCGACTACGAGTCGACGGCCTGCGCGCTGCTCGCCTGCGTGCCCTGCCCCGGCAGCGCGTCGGGCTCGTCGTGCCTGAACTTTGACAGCATGGGTGCGGTGTTCACGGACACTGGCGCCGGCGCCTTGACGGTCATCCCCTAGTCGATGACCCACCTGCGCTTCTTGTTCCTCGCCGCCCTGCTCGCCGCGGGCTGCACCCAGACCATCCCGCCGGCCAGCTTCACCGACGACGACGACGCGTCCAATGACGACGACTCGGCAGCGAACGACGACGACGCGACGAGTGACGACGACGACGCAACCGGCGACGACGACGACGCGACGGGCGACGACGACGACGCGACGGGCGACGACGACGACGCAACCGGCGACGATGACGACGCAACCGGCGACGATGACGACGCAACGAGCAGCAGCGTCTGCGCGCCGGTCGGGGCGCTGTTCTGCGGCAGCTCCATCACCGTGGACAGCGCCACGGGCACCAACGGGATCGGCACCTACGGGTGCGAGACCTGGGACGAGAGCGGCCCGGAGCTGTCGTGGACCTTCGCGTCCACCGAGGATCAGGACGTCACGGTCGAGATCGTCAACGCGGGAATCACCGCCGATCACGATCTGTTTGTGCTCACCGGCAGCGGCGACTGCGATCCGACGGCCTGTGTGGAGTCCGGCGACACGGACCTGACGTTCTCCGCCACGGCAGGCACCACCTACTACGTCTTGGTGGACGGCTACCTCGGCGACGCGGGCGAGGTGCAGTTCACGGTGTCCTGCGCCGGCGGCGTCGGCGACGATGACGACTCGGTCGGCGACGACGATGACGCGACGAGCGCTGGGGTGGCGCCCGGTGACCTCGTGATCACCGAGATCATGAACAACCCCGACGGCGCCGACGACGACGCCGAGTGGTTCGAGGTCTACAACACCACGGGGGCGGCCATCGATCTCGATGGCTTCACCCTGTCCGACCTCGACACCGACACCCACACGGTGTCGGGCACAGTGCTCGTTCCTGCGGGCGGCTACGCGGTGCTGGGCACCAACGCAGACAGCTCGCTGAACGGCGGCATCACGCTGGACTACGCCTACGGGGCCGACATCGCCCTGGCGAACGGCGACGATGAGCTCCTGCTCGCGGCCCCCGGCGGGGTGACCGTGGATGAGGTCATCTATGACGACGCCCTGGGCTGGCCCGACGAGTCCGCCCGCAGCAAGAGCCTCGACGCGTCCATCCTCTCGGGCCTCGACAACGACGTCGCCGCCAACTGGTGCGATGTCCCCGCCACCGCCACCTACGGCAACGGCGCCAACGCCGGCACGCCCGGTGCGCCGAACCCTGCCTGCCCTGCCGCCAGCGCAGTGCTGCCCGGCGATCTCGTGATCACCGAGCTGATGACCGACCCGCTCGGCGCCGACGCACAGCTCGAGTGGTTCGAGGTGCTCAACGTCAGCAGCAAGGCGGTGGATCTCCAGGGCTGGACCATCACCGACCAGGCAGCCGAGACGCACATCATCGCGACCTCGGTGCCGGTCTCGCCCGGCGACTACGTGGTGCTCGCGTTCAGCACGGACTCGTCCACCAACGGCGGCCTCACCGCGGACTACGGCTACGGCGCCGGGTTCACGCTCGAAGCCAACGAGGCCCTGGAGCTCATCGAGCCGGGCGGCGTCCTCATCGACGGCGTTCTCTGGGCTGCGGGCTGGTTTGGTCCCGAGGGATTGAGCCTCGAGCTTCAGTCGGCGAGCGCTTCTGACAACGACAGCGCCGCGAACTGGTGCTCCACATCGGCGGGGTCCTACGGCTCGGGTGGCTCGGGCACGCCCGGCGGCGCCAACGGCCCCTGCCAGTCTGGTCCGCCGGATCTGGACGGTGACGGCTTCGACAACACCGTGGACTGCAACGACGCCAACCCGAGCACGTACCCCGGCGCACCCGAGACGGCGTGCGATGGCATCGACCAGGACTGCGACGGCGTAGACCTGCAGCCCGACGCCGACGGCGACGGGTACGAGGACTGCACCGCCGACTGCGATCCCAGCAACCCCGCCATCAACCCCGGGGCGAGCGAGATCGGCGGCAACGGCGTAGACGACGACTGCGACGGTCAGATCGACGAGGCGACCGTGGGCTGCGACGGCGTGGAGGTGGAGTCCAACAACACCATCGCGACGGCCAACACGCTGCTCGGCTCCCAGACGATGTGCGGGGTCATCAACCCCGTCGCCGACGTGGACAACTGGCGCTTCACCATCGCGGCGTGGACGCAGGTGGACATCGACATCGACGCGGCGGCCAATGGCAGCACGCTCGACTCGTACATCGACCTGCTCAGCGGCAACGGCACGTCCATCGTGGTGAACGATGACGACCCCGCCGGCGGAACCGTGGACAGCTACCTGAGCACCATCCTGGTCAGCGGCGGCACCTACTACGCCGAGGTGACGGACTACAACTTCGGCGGCGGGCCGGGCTTCCCCTACGAGATCAGCCTCACCGCGACCCAGGTGTGCGACGTCATCGAGATCGAGCCCAACGGCAGCGAGCTCTTTGCAGACCCCGCGCTGCTCGGCGACGTCGCCTGCGGCGAGGTCACCTCCTGGCTCGACAACGACTGGTTCTCGGTCACGGTCACCGCGGGCCAGACCGTCACCTTCGATCTCGACGCCGTAGACATCGGCAGCTCCCTCGAAGCGCAGCTGCGCCTGTACAACGGCAGCGGCACGGAGCTGGCGTCCGACGAGCCCTCGGGCTTCACCGACCCGCTCATCACCTACACGTTCGCGACGGGCGGCACCTACTACATCGAGGTCGCCTCGGACTTGATCATCATCAACGATGACGGCCCGTACATGCTGAACATCATCCCGTAGCGGGGTGCGTCGCGCGGTCCGCTCTCTAGAGAGGTGAACCGCTTACTCCCGACGCGTTCCATGGACCCAGCGCCGCAGCGGCTTCGTTGCTCGTCGGTCACGTGTCACGACACGCTCCCGTCCTCCCGCCTCGCCGCTCGGACCCTGGGCCTCACGGCCCACGCTGTCGTAAGCGGTTCATCTCTCTAGCGCGCTAGGTAGCCCAGGCCTTCCAGCTGCGCTGCGAGCTTTGCGGGGTCGGTACCGTCCTCGGTGCTCGGGTCCCGCCACGGCAGCTCGTCGGTCCAGCCCACATCGCAGCCCAGCAGATCCGTCATCGGCTTCCCGTCGAGGCCTCGTGGCACCTCGATGCCGAGCAGCGCCAGGGCGGTGGGCGTGACATCGAGCAAGCGCTGCAGCGGCAGCGCGTCGTGGGGGCGAATCCCCGGTCCGCCGGCGACCAGCACGCCGTTCATCCGGTGGTTGCCGGTGTGCCCGACGGCGGCGGGACCAAATAGCTGCCCCCGAGGACCGATCTCCCGGCCCGAGCGCGTCATCCAGCGGTAGTCCCGCGGCACCACGATGAGGTCTGGCGCCTCCACCAGCTGCGCGCCCTCGTAGAGCTCGCCGCCGCGGAACACCGCTTCGATGAGCGAGTCCCGTCCGTCCGGCGTGCGCAGCGCGAGCAGCCGCTGGGTGATCTGAGACAGCAGGGCGTCGGCCTCGGGCCCCGGCTCCACCTGGCCCAGCGGCTCGCGGCCTCGCAGGTTGAGCCAGATCTGCCCAAAGAGCCCGCGCGCAAAGGCCCGCGTGCCCTCCCACTGGATGTCGCCAAACGACGGCACATGCTCATGCACCGACGGACGGGCCCGCCGCAGGGCTGGCGGCAGGCGGGACAGGAGCCGCTGCGCGAGGCCACCGAGGGCGCCCTGGGCTGGCTCCGGGCGCCACACCGAGAGCAGCCCCATGTCTTCGAGGACCGAGTTGAGATAGATGTCGCCTTGCAGATCGCCGAACCCGTGATCGCTGACGACCATCACCGCGGCGTCCGGCCCCGCGGCGTGCACGAGACGTCCCAGCGCCGCGTCGAGCTGCTGGTAGATGCCCTTGACGGCATCGGCGAAGCGCCAGCCGAGGCGGGACCCATCACCGGTGGGCAGCGCGCTCTGCTTCCAGAACGCGTGCTGGACCCGATCGGTGGCCACAAACGTGCACACGAACAGATCGGGGCGCTCCCGGCGCAGCAAGGCTTCGGCCACCACCGCCCGGGCGTCCACCATGGACTTCAGGGCGTCGAGGAAGGAGTTGGGGTCGGCGTGCTCGTACGAGTTCACGTCGATGGCGTAGTCGGGAGCCTCGCTGGCGATGATGTCGGCGAGGTTGCGAGGCCAGCAGCTGCCGGAGAGCTCTGTGGCGCCGAGTCCGGGCACAAACACGCCGCGCTGCGGCTTCGGCGCCGGGTGGGACAGCGGCACGTTCATCACCACCGAGCGCAGCCCGCAGTCCTCGGCGACGTCCCACAGGGTGGCTCCGTGGCGCATGCCGGCGTCGGTGTGCGCGACCTCGTAGGTGCCTGGCGTGATCTGGCCGAAGTCCCAGATCCCGTGTCGGCCAGGGTTCAGTCCGGTGAACGCAGAAGTCCACGCGGCGGGGCTGAGGGGATGCAGGAGCGAGCGCAGCGGCGAGTACGCGCCGCGGCGGGCGAGCTGCGCGAGGTGCGGCAGGGTGCCGTCCGCCATCCATGGCTCGATGAGCTCCGGCGTGGCGCCATCCCACCCGATGATCAGCAAGGGACGGGCGGGGCGATCGGGGTGCGCGGGCCTCACTGCGGGGCCTCGGCGGTGCCGGTGGGGGTGGTGGACCGGGGCGCGCCGAAGCGGTCGGACAGCGTCGCGAAGAGATCGTCGGCGACGGGGCCAAACGGCGCTCCCGTCAACAGATCCCGCTGCTCGCCGGGGTCCTCGGTCAACGCGAACAGGCGGCTGCCGCCGCGGCGGGGCTTCAGCGGGTGGTCCAGCGGCGCGATGAGCTTCCAGTCTGGGCTGCGCACCGCGACGTGATCTACCCCGAAGAACACGAGGCGATCGTGCACCGGGCTCTGGGTCCAGCCATGCAGGTGGGGCTCGAGCGACCTCCCGACGATGGGACCTCCGTCTTGGTCGCGCTCGGCGGCGGTGCGCAGGTCGAGCATGTCGAGCACGGTGGGGGCCAGATCGGCGCTCTGCACCAGCGAGGCGAGCTCGCCGGAGGGCAGCCCGTCCGCCCAGCGCAGACCCATGAGGAACGGGACCGCGAGCTGGGCATCCCAGGGCAGGTCCGGGGCGTCGGGGTGCTCGCCGGTCTCGATGCCCGAGGCGCCCAGCAGCACCACGAGCTGGGCGCGCTGCTCGGTCTTCGCGGCGGAGGCGACAGCGCGGATGGTCTCGCGAATGCGGCGAACCCGCAGCTTGTATCGCTCCTGCAGCACGAAGGCCTCGGTGGTGTCGGTGTGCAGCGGCTCGTGGCCGAGTCCCAGGTGCACAAAAGCGAAGCGGGGCGGGTCGTCCACGCCGGCCTGCGACCACGATGCGGCCAACGCGGGGGCGGCGTCCTCGGCGCTCTGCACGGTGGTGGCGACCTCGAAGGAGCCTCCGAGGCTGCGGGTGAGGGCGCCGTCGTCGTCGATGAGGATGGTGCGCCACCCTGCCGCGCCGAGGCGCCGGTGCAGGCTGGTGGGGCCGGGGACGGCGGTGAGATCGCGCACCAGGTCGCCCTCGAGAGCGCAGCGCGCGGAGCGCACGGGCTCGGTGCTCTGGGCGAAGGCGTTGGTCCACAGGACCATGTCGGCGGGATCGAAGTCGAGATCGTTGGCGAGGCCGGTCAGCGGCGCGGCCTGGGCGCCGAGGCCACCGGCGTGGATGACGAGCACGTCCAGATCGATAGGGTTGCGCGAGGAGTCCGGTCGGCGTGTCTCGGCGCGCACGGCAGCCAGGCCCAAGAGCGCGGCGAGCAGCGTGATGATGACGAGGCGCTCCCGACCGGTCCAGCCGGCGGGCGGCAGGTCGGAGGCACCGGTGGGAACCGGGTCCGGCACGGCGGCACGGTAGCATCGCGCTCATGGCAGTCGCTGACCCCAGACGAGCACGTCGATGACCGAGCAGTGGCGCATCCGCATCGCCCAGGGCGGCGGCGAGGGGCCGGTGCCTCCGCTGGCGGGAGCCCTGGCGGCGTGGGTGCTGCGCGCTGGCGGTGAGGTGTGGGTCGTGGACCCGCGCGGCGGTGGGGCTGCGGGAGGCGAGGCCGAAGGCGAGCAACGCTGGCCGCTGTGGGTGCATGTGGAGGGGGGCTTTGCGCAGGACGATGTCGCGGCGTGCGTGGCGCGCGGACACGCGGACGATCCTCGTGAGATCGTTCTGTTCGGTCCCGGAGTCGATGACGCGGCTGCCGTGCGGCGACTCATCGAGAGGTTCCCCTCGCTGCGCAGCGTGCAGGGAGATCCGGAGCGGGGGTTGCCGGGGGTCCAGGCCGACGCCCTCGCCGACCTCGCGAGCCTTCCGCTGACTACGTTCGCGGGCTTTGGCGCGCTGGACGGGGGGCTGTTCCGCTTGCTGGCGGGGCGCGGGGATCGAGCGCGGCCCGTGGGCGCCGTGGTGCGCGAGATCGTCTACCTCGTCGAGATGCACGGGCTGGGGCACGTGCTCTTCGATGACGCCGATCTGGGCGCGTACCCAGGGTGGCTCGAAGCGTTCGAGGCCGAGCTTGCCCACTTGCCGTGGGCGGTGACGTGGCAGGGAGCGACGTGAGGGGAGGTCGTTCCTTGTTGGCTGATTCGGTTCGCGGGCCCATCATGGTGGCGTGAGCCAGTCTCTCCCTATCGCTGTTGTCGACGAAGAGCTCAGGGCTGCGGCCGGCGAGGTGGATCTGCGCGTGTTGCGCTGGGCGAAGGGACTGAGCCCCCTGGAGCGCTTGCGACACGCCGCATCGATGAACCGGACCATCACTCGACTCCGCCGTGCAAAGACCAAGGACCGCTGACTTCGAGGCCCTGCTCAACGGGCTCGTGGCGGCGCAGATCGAGTTCATCGTCGTGGGTGGGCTGTCGGCAGTTCTTCACGGCGCTGCGATCACGACGGCCGACATCGACATCGTCCCCAGACGCGACGACGAGAACGCCGCGCGACTCCAGCGCTTGCTCGAGGAACTCGACGCCTGGATCGAGGAGCCGATGCATCGGCGCATTCGTACGAGAGCCTCGGACTTTCTCGGGAAGGGGCAGCTGAACCTGTCGACCCGATTCGGCCCACTCGATGTGCTCTGCCAGCTCCACGATGGGCGGGGGTTCGCGGAGCTGCTCGCGCACACCGAGCTGATCGAGGACGAAGGCTTCTCCGTGCGCATCCTCGATCTGCCGACCCTGATCCAGATCAAGGCGTCGACCGGCAGGGCGAAGGACCGCATGATGGTGCCGATCCTCCTCGCCCTCCACCAGCTGGATGACACCCCCGTCCCCTGAGCCGTCTACGATGCCGGCGTGCTCGGAGTCCCATCCCACGCTGCGCGCCTCCCCAGCGACGCCGCCCTGCCAGCGATGCCGCCCCGCCTCCAGGTGGAGGTCACCAACCGCTGCCACCTCGCATGCACGTCGTGCGCGCGCCACCACTGGGACGAGTCTGCGAACCCCATCGGCGACATCAGCCCCGAGACCCTGGACGCCCTCGCCCCCTACTTCGCCGCCGCCCGTGAAGTGACCATCGGCGGCTACGGCGACCCCACCGAAGCGCCGGACGCCCTGGTGGACACCGTGCGCCGCGCCAAGGCTGCCGGCGCCTCGGTCCGCCTCATCACCGGCGGGGCGAAGCTCAACGGCCCCCTGCTCGAGCGCCTCGCCGACGCGGGGCTCGACCGCCTCGTGCTCTCGATGGATGGCGCCACCGACGCCACGCTGCGCGATCTGCGCGGCGTGTCCCTGCGGGCGTACCTGGGCTGGATCCAGGCGGCCCGCGACCTCGCCACCGACGGTCTGCGCCCTCTCGTCCAGCTCAACGTGGTGGTGCAGTGGGCCAACGTCGCCGAGCTGCCCGCCCTCGTCGATCTGTGCGCCGAGCACGGCGTCGCCGGCATCCACGCCTTCCACCTCAAGGCCTACACGCCCGCCACCACCGATCGCTGCCTGCTCAACGATCCCGAGCGCGCCCGGCCCCACTTTGAGCACGCCCGACGCCGCGCCCTGCGCGCCGGCGTCTTCCTCGCCCTGCCCACCCTGGACCCGTCACCGCAGGTCTGCACCCAGCCGTTCGAGCACCTCTTCGTGCGCCACGACGGCTCGGTGCGCGGCTGCTGCTCCGGTCTCTTCGAGCCCGCCACTCACGGCCTGCTCGCCGGTGCATTGCCCGGCACCCCCGCCGCTGCGCGCTTGCCCGTGCCGGCCGATCTGTGGCGCGCCCCCGTGCTCGCCCAGTACCGGACCGCCGCCCGGCAGGGGGACGACGCCGCGCTGCCCACCCCGTGTCAGTCGTGCGCCTTCCGCCTGCCGACGCTCTCCGCCCACCGTCGCCCGCTGGCTGTGCTCTCGTGACCGCCGCCACCACGCCTCTGCCGCCTGCGCCGCCCCACGCGCCCACCTGGAAGCGCCCGCTGCGTCTGCTGTCGCACCTGGTGTGGTGGGACATGGTCTCGCTGTACTTCGGCAGCTGGGCGGGCCTGCTGTGGAACTTCGTGCTGCCGGCCGTGGTCATCGTCGCCTACCTCGCGATCTTCGAGCTGACCCCGGGCTTCCGGTTCGGTGGCGGGCGCGAGGTCGTGGGTGGCTTCGGCATCAACCTCGTCGCCGGACTCATCCCGTGGATGCTGTTCCAAGAAGGCGTGACCCGGGCGTGCTCGTCGTTCATCGACAACCGACACGTGCTCGCGCAGATCCCCATGCCCGCCCCGCTGTTCCCTCTGGCCAACGTCGGCTCGGCCCTCGTCCGCCACCTCGTGGCCCTGCTCCTGTTCGCCGCGATCCTCGCCGCCTCCGGCATGGCGCCGACCCAACTGTGGCTTGCCCTTCCGATGGTGGCGGTGCCCCTACTGGCCCTCACCGCGGGCTGCGCGCTGGTGTTCGCCTGCCTCACCGTGCTGTCCCGAGACGTCGCGCCGACCGTGGGCGTCGCGATGCTGCCGCTCTTCTTCGCTACGCCCATCATCTACCCGGCCTACATGGTCCCCGAGAAGCTGCGCTTCGTGATGGACCTCAACCCGCTGTCCGGCGTGGTCGAGGCCTACCGCGACATCCTCATCACCGGCCGGCTGCCCATGCCCGGCCCGCTGCTCTACTCGCTGGGTGTGGGCGTGGTCCTCCTCCTCCTCGGGGCAGTGCTCGTCCGGCGCATCGGACCTGAGCTCGCCGAGCGACTCTGAGCCGCGCCCTGTCTGAGTCTCTCCCTCCCGCCCCCCAGCCCCTGCGCGCCTTCGCCGGCTGCGTGTTTCTCTTTGCGCTCGCCGCGGGCGTCCAGCTGCTGCAAGGCGGCAACTACTTCGACGGGGACACCGGCTACCACCTCGCCGTCGCGCGCCTCATCGGTGAGCACGGGACCTTGCGCGCGTTCCCGTGGACGAGCTTCTCGTGGCTCGCCGACCACTACGCGGACAAGGAGCTGCTCTTCCACGTGCTGATGGTGCCGTTTGCGCACCTCGAGCCGAACCTCGCCGCGCGCATCGCCGGCACGCTGTTCGGCGGCCTCGCGCTCAGCACGCTGTACTTGATCCTGCGGGCGGAGCGCGTGCCCCGCGCCATCCTGTGGCCTCTGGTCGCGCTGCTCAGCAGCGGCGCGTTTGTGCACCGCTTCGCGTTGGTGCGGCCCCACTTGCTGTCGATCCCGCTGGCCCTGCTCGTGATCTGGGGCGCGTCCCGGCGCAACTGGGGCTGGCTGCTGCTGGCCTGCGTGCTCTTCCCGCTCAGCTACACCGCATGGCACTTGCCGCTCGTGCTGGTCGCGATCGTGGAAGGCGGCCGCCTGGTGACGGAGCGGCGGGTGACGATGGCCGCGCCCATGGTGACCGTGCTGGGCCTCGCCATCGGGGTGCTCCTGCACCCCAACTTCCCCGCCAACCTCGAGTTCTTCTGGATCCAGAACGTCGAGGTGCTCTTCCAGACGGCCTGGGCCGGGGCCGAGGGCTTCGAGCTGGGCGGCGAGTTCAAGCCGTTCTCGCCCATGGGCATGGTGCGGTACCTGACCTTGCCCACCGCGGGTGCGCTCGTCGCGCTGGCGCTGGGGTGGCGCGACCGGCAGCGCGACTCGCTGCCGTTCGTGGTGGCGCTTACAGCGCTGGCGTTTGCCGTCCTGACGTTCAAGACCCAGCGCTTCATCGAGTACGAGGCGCCCGTCGCCGCCCTGGCTCTGGGCCTCGCCTGGGGCATGCGTGCGCGCAACCCGCTGTTGCCGGCGATCCTGGCGCTGGTGGGCCTGGTGTGGACCGCCGGGCTCGGCATGCGTCCCATCGAGATGCTGCGGGGCCGCACCATCCTCTTCCCCCCAGCCGTCGCCGAGGAGCTGGCCCGGGTCATCCCCAGAGGCGCCCAGGTGGTGACGTGCGACTGGGAGTTCACCGGCGAGATGATGCTGGCCTTGCCGGACCGCCGCTTCCTCGTCGCGCTGGACCCGGTCTTCTTCTATCGCGGAGACCCCGTGGCCTATCGCACCTGGTTCTCGCTGGTGCGCGATCCGCCGCCCCGGGCCGCCGCGGTGGCCCGGGACGATCTGCGCGGTGACTACGTGCTGTGCGATAGCCGCCCGCGCTGGCGGCCGTTCATCGAGCTGCTCGATGCAGACCCCGAAGCAGAGTTCGTGGGGCGCTACGGATACTGGTACGTGATGGCCTTGCCGCGAGGACCCTGGTCTCCTCCCGGCTCGGCACCCGCGCCGCGATCGCAGTAGCGGCTACCATCCCCGCGATGTCCGGCGTCGTGGTCCGTCAGCTCAGCAAGCGCTTCTCCGTGCGACGGGAGTCCCACGGGGGCGTGCGTCGTCGCGCGTGGTTTGGCGGCGCCCCCGCCGAGGACTTCTGGGCTCTGCGCGACATCGACTTCACCGTGCCCCGGGGAGGAGCCCTCGGCGTCGTCGGCGCGAACGGCTCGGGCAAGTCCACGCTGCTGCAGCTCGTCGCCGGCGTGCTCGCCCCCACCACGGGGCGCATCGAGGCGCCAGGCCGGGTCATCAGCATCCTCAACCCCACCGCGGGCTTTCACCCCGATCTGTCCGGCCGCGCCAACGTGCGGATGCTGGGCTCGCTGCATGGACTCGACAAGAGCACCATCGAGGCGCGCATGGACGCCATCATCGGGTTCTCGGGCCTCGCGGACTACGTCGATCAGCCACTGCGCACCTACTCCGCCGGCATGATGATCCGCCTCGGGTTCGCCACCGCGTCGCACCTCTCGCCGGACGTGCTGGTGGTGGACGAGGTGCTGAGCGCCGGCGATCTCGCGTTCCAGCGCCGCTCGGTGGGCATGGCTCGGCAGCTGCGCGAGCAAGGCTGCACCGTGCTGGTCTCCACCCACGCGCTGGGCGATCTCGCGACCCTGTGCGACCGGCTGATGCTGCTCGAAGGCGGGCAGATCCAGTCTGAGGGCTCGGCCGATGAGGTCGTCGCTGCCTACATGCAGCGCATCGACGCGGCGGGAGGCGCCATCGCGGCCGGCACGCCGATCGTCGCCAGCGCGCGCCCGACCCGTCCCACCGGGGGGATCGTGCTGCGTCACGTGGTCGTCAACGGTCAGCCCGACCCCGACCATGTGAGCGTGCACACCGGCCAGTCCCTGCACATCGAGCTGCAGTACGAGGCAGAGCAGCCCATCGCCGACGCCATCTTCCGGGTGCAGCTCTTCCGCAACGACGGGCTGTTTGTGCACGGGCAGAACACGGTGCGCGCGGGGTTGGAGCTGGGCACGCTGCACGGGCCGGGCACGGTGCATCTGGACTACCCGGCGTTTGGACTGCTCGGCGGGGACTACTACCTGAGCGTCGGGATCTGGCCCGACGAGTACCGCAGCTACACCACCGGCGAGGCCTACGACCACCGGCCATCCGTCGGCATCGTGCACATGGTGGACACCCGGGCCGATGGCGCAGGCGTCGCCGGATTCCCCGCGCGCTGGACCCACAACACCGGAGCGTTCTCATGACTCGCCGCCGCGTCGCCGTTGTCAGCTCGTGCTGCCCGCCTCTGCCTGGCCACCCCGTGACCGGTGGGGGACTGCGCACCGCCCAGCTCCTCGACACGCTGGCGACCGGCAAGCACTCGGTGATCCCGGTGATCGAAGCCGCAGCCCTGCCCTCCAAGGGGGTGCCGAAGGCCTGGCGGCGCTTCACGGACGATCTCCCCGCCGTGCTTCGCGCGATCAAGCCCGACGTCATCGTGCTGGAGCAGTGGGCGCTCGCGTCTCGTCTCGGGGATCCGGCGCACGGCGGCGCACCGGACGTGCCGCTCGTCATCGACCTGCACGGCTCGCTGATGCTGGAGAACGTGTATCGGCGGGGGTCCATGGACCTCACGCTGGACGCAAAGACGAAGCTCGAAGCGCTGCGGCGGGCGGACTTGCTGCTCACTCCGGCGCCGGATCAGCTCCACCACTTCGCGTCCTGGGCTTCGCTCGCGGGGTTCGATGCCCGGGAGCTACCGCTGGAGTTGATGCCCCTGGCGACGAGCTCGGTGGCGGCGGCGCGGACCGGCAAGAAGCCGGCGCTGCGCATGGTGTACGGAGGCGCGCGGTGGCCGTGGATCGACTCGCTGGCGTGGCTGGAGGTGGCCGCCGACGCTGCGGAGAAGGCGAAGGGCGCCGCGCTCGACGTCTTCACCTACGAGCCGCCCCGCCACGGGTTGCCGTTTGAAGAGGATCTGGGCTCCTGGCCCGACGTAGATACAGCTCTCGGCGGGCGCAGCAAGGGCGGCGTGAGACTGCACGGACGCACCGAGCACGCAGCGTTCCTCGAGGTCCTCCGCACAGACGCGACGGTGGCGCTGGACCTGTGGGAGCCCAACCCGGAGCGCATGCTCGCGTCCACCACGCGCACGGTGGAGTTCCTGGCGGCGGGGCTGCCGGTGATCACCGTGCAGGGCGCGTGCTGGGCCGAGGAGCTCGTGCAGAGCGGAGCCGGGTGGACGGTGGCGCCGGGCGACAGGGCATCGCTGAGCGTGCTGCTCGCGAAGCTGGCGGCGGAGCCCGGGCTGATCGCGGCGGCGTCGAAGGCAGCGTTGGCCCTGGCGCGACAGCGGGCGGATCTGGCGGTCTCGGGCGCGGCCCTGCTGGCGTTCGTGAACAAGCCGTCGCGCCCGCCGAGGGCCCCGCGCAGTTTGGTCGAGGCCATCGTGCACGTGCGTCAGACCCACCTCGACGAGACGCTGCGCTCGCTGCAAGCCGCCCACGAAACCGAGCACGCAGCGCTGGTGGCGGCGCACAAGGCCGACACCGCGCAGCTTGCCGATCAGCACCGAGCCGAGGTGCAGCAGCTGCGCGCACAGCACCAGGCGGAGGTGTTGTCACTGCGGGCGGCGGGTGACGCGCACGTGGGCTCGTTGACGGAGCGGCACGACGCCCAGGTGGAGGAGCTGCGCAAGACCCAGCAGGCGATGCTCGATCGGGCGGACGCTCAGCACCGCGAAGCGGCGGCTCAGCAGCAGGCGCAGATGCAGGCGGCGACGGACGCACACCGGGACGAGGTGGCGCGGCTGACGGCGGAGCGCAGCGCGGAGATGGCCAAGGCCACTCAGCGCCACGAAGCGGCGCTGACCTCGCTGCGCGCCCAGGCGCAGACCGAAGCGAGCGACCTGCGAGCGGAGCTGGATGGCGTGCGCGCGGAGGCGGCGGAGGCGGCGGAGGCGGCCCGAACGCGCCTCAATGACTCCATCGCGGACAAGCAGGGCGAGCTGGACGGGGCGCGGGACGCGCTGGCGGCGCGGGACCAGGAGCTGCGCGCCATGACCGAGTCCAGGGATGAGCTGCAAGGGCGGTGGAAGGCGGACCGGGCTCAGGACAAGGAGGCCCGCACCCGCCTGGAGGTGGAGATGCGTGCCCAGATGACCGCGCGGGAGGAGGAGCTGAGAGTCGAGGCCGATGCCCGGGTCGAGGCGCTGCGCGCGGAGCTGACCGGGCAGCTGGACGCCATGGCGGCCCGCAAGGTCGTGCGGCTCGCGGACTCGGTGCAGGGAGTGCTCGGTGGAGAGCGCCAGCCCCGGGGGGGCGACGGCCCCGGCCGGGTCCTGCCTGCGATGCGGCTCGCGAAGCTGTGGGCCGAGCACGCGCTGGATCGGGAGCGGGACTAGAGACGTAGGCCGACCCGCACCACTCCGCGCTCCGTCGCCAGATGGGTCATGAGCTGGTCGTGGTCCTCCACCGGCACCGCGTCCACCACGAAGCGCTCGAGCGTCACGGCGGCGAACACCCGGCCCGGCAGGTCCGCGAGCAGCCGGTCGTAGTAGCCCTTTCCGCGTCCCAGGCGTCGGCCGGCGCGGTCGAACACCAGCCCGGGGACCAGCACGATGCCGATGTCGCCGAGGTCCGCCTCCGCCGCGCCTTGCATGGGCTGCTCGAATCCGTAGGGGTGGAGCACTCTCGGCGCGTCCCATGGGTGCACCGTCAGCGGTCCCTTGCGAGGGGTTCGTGTGGTGTAGAGCCGGTGATTCGTCAGCCCCGCCACCGCGTCTGCGGCGATCTCCCCGGTCATCGACACGTAGGCGAGCACGCCGGTGGCCGGCTGCGCCTGCAGCCACTCCACCAACCCATCCACCACCCGCTGCGACTCCGCGGAGCTCACCGGTGCCTCGGCCCAGGCCCAGGCCCGGAGCGCGGCCTTTGACTGCGTCAGCTCGCTAGAACGCGCTGCCATCGGCCTGCGTGCCGGGCGAGTAGTCGACCGCGCTTCCGGCCACGGTCGTGTGCGCGTCGAACGTCGTGCCGGTCACCTGCGGCGACAGCGTGATGCTCTCGTCGAGGTTCGCGTTGGGCAGGCCGCCGGTGCCTTCGCTGCCGTAGGCCAGCTCACCGATGACGGCGTCGGCCGGGTCTCGCAGCGTGATGATGTCGCCCGTGGGGTCGAGGTTGAGGAACAGCTGCGATCCGGGGTCGCTGGCGTTGTCCGCCACCACCACCGTGGCACCCGCGGGCGTGATGTCCGCGCTGCCGCCGCCGAACACGACGAGCGCCTGGCCTGGCTTCACCGAGTCGCCCTGTCCGAAGGTGTGCCGCGGCAGGTTCACGCCGAAGTCGCGCTCCGTCACGGTGCAGCCGGCGAGGTCCAGCTCCACGCTCGTGGTGTTGAGGAACTCCACGAACGCATCCTGGTCGGCGTCCGTCGTGCCGTCGCCGTTGGCGTCGCCTGCGGTGCCGTCCGCGAGCAGCTCGTGCACGATCAGGTCGTCGCTGCCGGCTGGCGCGCCCACAAAGTCCACGGTCACCGTCGGGCTGTCCACGCCTTCAAAGCTGGCCACGATCTCGATGGTGGCGATGTACGCCGAGCTGAGCGTCGGGTCGGCCCAGGTCTCGTCGTCGGTGCCTGCGGTGGTGGTGAACGTCACCGTGAGGCCGTCCGCTTCGGTCGGCGCGGTGGTGCTCTCGTCGGACCAGGTGGCCGTGAACCCGACGCTGATGGCGCCGCGGGTGTCCACGGTGGTGCTGTCGGCGTTGATCTCGAGGCTGGAGACCGTCGGCGGGGCCGAGTCGTCGTCGTCGCCCGAGTCGTCGTCGTCGCCCGAGTCGTCGTCGTCGCCCGAGTCGTCGTCATCGCCGGTGGCGTCATCGTCGTCGCTTGTGGCGTCGTCGTCGTCGCCGGTGGCGTCGTCGTCGTCCGCGGTGGCGTCGTCGTCGTCGGTGGACGGGCAGCCGGCGAGGGGAGCGGTGAGGAGTCCGAGGGTCAGCAGCAGCAAGAAGCGATCAGTCACGAGTTCTCCAGGGCCGGGGGACCAGTTGTTTCCGGCAGGCGGGCACCCTCTCATGGGGAAACGCCCGTAGTCAATGGGTCCTCGCCGGTCGCGTTTTTGATTTGAAATCCCTGTTTCATCCTGTGACAAGAAACCCCCAGATAGAGCTTGGCGCGGGCCTCCATCTTCCCTTATCTCAGGGTCCCCGCCGTTCGGAGCGGGCTTGCTACCTCATTGATTGGAGCCCCCTAGATGACCCGTTCACTTCTCTCGACCTTGCCCGCCGCGCTCGCCGCCGCCCTGATTGCAGGCTGCGCTGCGCCGGACATGGCCCCTGAACTCCCCGAGGGGATCGACATCCGCCAGGCCGCCGCGACCATCGCCGTGCCCGGCGACTACGGGACCATCGCCGCGGCTCTGGCCGCCTCGGCCGCAGGCGACACCGTGAGCGTGTCTGCCGGCACCTACGTTGAGGACCTCACTCTGCCCGGCGGGGTCATCCTGCAGGGGGCAGGCATCGACCAGACCATCATCGAGGGCGAGATCACCGTGGTCGGCGGCGAGGCCGGCATCGTCTCGCTCAACCTCGTGGGCCCCGGCGCCTCGGCGAACACCATCGGGCTGTACGTCGGCACCGGCAACAGCGTGCAGGTCACCTCGGCGCGGCTGTCCAACTGGTGGACCGCAGTGCACCTGAACACCGGCGCGGCGCCGGCCGGCGGCATCCCGCTGATCAACCGCCTGACCCTGCAGAACAACGGATACGGCGTGGTCGTGGAGTCCGGCGACGCGTCGCTGACCAACAACTACTTCGCCTACAACGTGCGCTCCGGGGCCTACGCCTACGACGAGGCGTCGATGCAGGTGATCAACAACACCGCGTTCGGCAACAGCTTCGGCGGCAACACGGGGGACCGCGACGCGGCCATCTCGCTGGGCACCAACGGCGCCTCGATCGTGCGCAACAACATCGTCACCAGCAGCCTGTTCGGCCTGAACTGCGACAGCTGCACGATGGTGAACGACTACAACAACATCTGGGGCAACACGACGAACTACGCCGGCGACGCCAGCGCGCACTTCACCAGCCTCAACGTCGACCCCATCTTCGCGAACCTGTCGAGCGGCAACCTGCGCCTCCTCGAGACGTCGCCGATGATCGATGCGGGCTCGTCGGACGGAGCGCCCACCCAGGACTGGGATGGCCTGCCCCGCCCCAGCGGCGCCGGCGTGGACATCGGCGCTGATGAGTGGACGCTGTCCAGCGTGACGCTGGTCATCAATGAGGTCATGGCGAACCCTTCGTCGGAGTCCACCGGCGAGTACGTCGAGCTGCTCAACGTGGGCCAGGACCCCGTCGAGCTCGCGGGTCTGATGCTGACGGACGGCGACCAGACCGACACCATCCAGGCGTACAACGGAGGGGCGACGCTGGTGCCTGCGGGCGGCTTCGCGGTCATCGTCGACCCCGACTTCACCAACGAGTACACCATCCCGGCGGGTGCCATCACGGTCACCGTGGGCAACGCAAACCTGGGCAACGGTCTCAGCACGAACGACCCCATCCAGCTGCGAGAGACCAACGGCTACGTTGTCATCTCCGAGTGGACCATCCCCTTCAACCCGGGCGACAGCAACTCGGTCGAGCGGGTGGATGTGCTCTCGGGCAACCTCGCGAGCAACTGGGTGATCTCGCCCTGCGGGAACAGCATCGGTGCTGTGAACTGCGCGGCCGGCGTCATCGCGCCGAATGACCCGTCCACCCTCGTCATCACTGAGGTATTGGCCAACGCGATCAGCGAGTCCACTGGCGAGTTCGTCGAGCTGTGGAACTCCGGCACCGAGGACGTGAACGCGGCGGGGCTCATCATCGAGGACAGCAACCCGAGCTCGGACGCCCTGGTGGCCTACAACGGCGGTGACACCATCATCCCCGGCGGCGCCTACGGCATCATCGTGGACCCGAACTACGGCGGGCAGTACATCTTCCCGGCGGACGCGGTCCTGCTGACCACGCCCGACGCCACCATCGGCAACGGCCTGAGCAACACCAGCGACAGCCTGACCCTGTACGACACCGACGGGGTCACGGTCATCTCGACCTTCAGCTTCCCCGCCGACCTCGGCGACGGTGTCTCTCATGAGCGCATCGACTACGCCCTGGGCGACGTGTCCAGCAACTGGGCCGGCAGCACCTGCCCCATCAGCCACTCGGGCGGGCGCTTGTCCTGCAACGCGGGCGGCGTGGGCGACGGCATCGTGATCAACGAGATCATGAACAACCCGCTCAACGAGCAGACCGGCGAGTTCGTCGAGGTGAAGAACATCGGACCCGGCTCGGTGGATCTGGCGGGCCTGTGGATCACGGACGGCGACCAGCTCGACCAGCTCGAGTCCTACAACGGCGCGCCGACCATCATCGCTCCCAACGAGTACGCGCTCATCGTGGACCGCAACGTGGTGGCCGACTACACCATCCCCGCGGGCATCGCGGTCCTGACCACCGGCGACAACCACATCGGCAACGGCATCGCGACGACCGACCCCATCCACCTGCTGGAGTTCGATGGCGCGTCCACCATCGACACCTGGCTGGCGCCGTACAACCCGGGCAACGGGCTCAGCGTCGAGAAGGTGAACGCGCTCAGCGGAGACGCGGTCGCGAACTGGGAGACGGCGACGAGCTGCGCAGCGGGCAGCAGCCCCGGCCTCGAGAACTGCATCAGCTACACGCCGATCGCCGGTGGCACGACGACGCTGGTCATCAGCGAGGTCATGGCGAACCCGCTCGTCGAGAGCACCGGAGAGTTCGTGGAGGTCTACAACGACGGGTCGGTCGCCATCGACCTGTGGGGCCTGATCATCTACGACGGTGACGCCTGGGACTTCCTGCGCGAGTTCAACAGCGGCACCACCGTGGTGCAGCCTGGCGAGTACGCGGTCATCGTGGACCAGGACATGGTCAGCGACTACACCATCCCCGCGGGCGTGACCGTCGTGACGGTGGACGATGGCAGCATCGGGTCCGGCCTCGCGGCCAGCAACGACCAGGTGTTGCTCTACGAAGCGGACGGCTACTCGCTCATCGATGCGTACGCCTTCCCCTTCAACCCCGGCAACGGCGTCAGCGCCGATCGCATCGACCTGACCGCCGCGGACTCCGTGGGCAACTGGCAGGGCAGCACCTGCGCTGCGGGCAACTCCATCGGAGTCGCCAGCTGCCTGTAGGCACTTGACGACGCGGTCTCTCGAGGCCGCCCCCGGAACACGACGGCGCCGTCTCCCGCAGGGGGGCGGCGCCGTTGTCGTAGGGGACCAGACCGGCCCGCCCCCGCATCCAACTAGCGATTCCCCGCCCCACCGGTCAAAGTGACGTCATGCGCGTCCTGATGGTGCACCCCCACGACATCTACGATCCCTTGGAGCCGTGGACCATTCGCGTCACCGCGCTCGCGCGCTGCCTGACCGAGTTGGGCCACGAGGTGAAGGTCGCCTACCACATCGCCCGCCCCGATCGGACCCCGGCAGAGCTGCGGGACCGCCAGGAGTTTCCCTTCGAGGTCATCCCGTTCGTGCGCCACATGGGGCTCGGGCTGCGCAAAGCGAAGACGTTCGCGGAGCTGGGCGCGTGGGCGGACATCGTGCACGTGCAGAAGGCTCTGGCGACTGCGTCCTTGCCGTCGGCCGTCGCGGCGCTGTGGAACCGGGTCCCCCTGCACTACGACTGGGACGACTGGGAGGCGCAGATCTACGCCGACACCGTCGGCCACGATCGCCACCACCGACGCATCGACCGCTTTGAGCGCGCCCTGCCGCGCATCGCCGACACCGTCAGCGTCGCCAGCGAAGCGCTCCGTGAGCAGGCCCTGTCGCTCGGGGTGCGGCCCGAGGACCTGTTCGACGCACCGGTCGGCGCCGATCTGTCTCGCTTCGAGCGCGGCGGCGACGGGCAAGCGCTGCGCACCGAGCTCGGACTCGACGGCCCCATCGCCCTCTACCTGGGCCAGCTCGCAGGCGCCCACGCTGCCCCGCTGTTCCTCGAAGCTGCCGCTCTGGTCCTCAAGGACCAGCCCGACGCGGGCTTCCTCGTGGTCGGCGGTGGCCGCACCCTGGCGGATCTGAAGGAGACCGCCGCCCGGCTCGGCATCGCCCACCGCGTGCGCTTCACCGGGGCGGTGCCCCACAGCGAGGTCGCCCGCTACATGGACGTCGCCGACGTCGCCGTCGCCACCCTGCCCGACACCCCGCAGGCCCGCACGAAGTCCCCGCTCAAGGTCGTGGAGTACATGGCCGCCGGCCGCGCCATCGTCGCGTCCCGCGTGGGAGAGGCGGTGCGCTTCCTCGGAGACGCCGGCCGCCTCGTGGAGCCAGGCAGCGCCAGCGCGCTGGCCGACGCCGTGGGCGAGCTGCTCGGCGACCCCTACGTCTGCTCGGAGATGGGCGTCGCCGCCCGGGAGCGCCTGCGCAGCAACTTCACCTGGATGCACACCGCCCGCACCCTGGAGGCGGCGTACGTGCGCGCCCGCATCAAGCGCGGCTTGCTCCCCAGAGGTCGCATGGCCAGCCGCGGGCTCGGTCCCGAGGGCCTCATGCCGCGGCCCAACGGCGCCCTGGGCGCGACCTTTGCCGTCTCGCCCAACGGCGTGCCCCAGTCCCACAAGTCCGCCGCGCGCGTGCCCCAGGGGAACATCGGCATGGCGCCGCCCCCGCCCGTGGACGAAGGCACCGCGCAGTCGCTGCTCAAGGCGCCGGTCTCCCGGGTCAAAGAGGCGATGCGCGGTCGGCTGGACCTCGCCGGCGTCATGCAAGGCGAGCTCGCCTACACCGGCCCTTGGACCATCCAGCTCGACGTCACCAACCGATGCAACAACGACTGCATCGCGTGTTGGTTGCACAGTCCGCTCCTCGCCAAGACCGGCCCCAACGCCAAGGATCGCCGCGCTCAGCTCCGCTTCGACATCGTGCGTCAGATGCTCGACGACGCTGCGGCCATGGGGACCCGCGACATCTACATGGCCGGCGGCGGAGACCCCATCGTCTATCCCTGGCTCAAGGAGACGGTGGAGCACGCGAAGTCCCACGGGATGACCGTGGCCATCAACACCAACTTCGCCCTGGGCGACGAGGCGTGGTGCGACTGGGCCTGCGATGTCGGCCTCGACGACATGACCATCAGCGTGTGGGCGGGGACCGAGCGCGGCTTCGACGCCACCCACCCCAACAAGAAGCCCGAGGACTTCCACAAGCTCAAGCGCCTGCTGACCTACCTGAACAAGCGCAAGCGCGAGGTCGGCCAGGGCCCCACCATCAAGCTGTACCAGGTGGTGAGCAACCTGAACTGGACCGAGTTCGACGCCATGTACGAGCTGGTCGAGGAGACCGGCTCGGATGCTGTCGAGTACACCGTGGTGGACACGGTGCCCGGCCACACCGACGTGCTGCTGTTCGACGACGACGCGCGCCGCGAGTTGGTGGCCCGCAGCGAGGCGCTCCAGCGGCGGCTCGACGCCAGCGGGGAGTCCCATCGGCTGTTCGGCTTTGACCACTGGCTGCGCCGCATCAAGACCGAAGGCGTCACCGAAGGGCTCGGCGACTCGTCCATCGTGCACACCTTCCCGTGCACCATCGGCTGGACCTTCCTGCGCGTCATGCCCGACGGCAACATCACCAGTTGCCTCAAGTCGCACCGGATCCCCATCGGCAACCTCAACGACGCGCGCCTGGCGACCCTGTGGAACAACGAGCAGCAGCGCACGTTCCGCCGCATGACCAACGTGCGCGAGAAGCGCGACCCCTGGTTCTCCAACATTGGCAATGACCCCGACGTGGCCTGCGGCTGCGAGAAGAGCTGCGACGATCTCGGTCGCAACCTCGCCACATGGCGGCGCATGGAGCAGCTCAGCGGCCCCGAGCGATTGGTCGTGCGTCACGCGAGCAAGGTGCTGAACCCGCTGTGAGTGATCCGTTCCAGCTGCAGGATCCGTTTGACGCTGTCGGCGACAAGCGCGGGCGGCGAGATCTCCAGGCCAAGGCCATGACCTACCGCTCCCAGGGCCGAGTGGAGGACGCGCTGGACATCTATTGGCGGCTGTCGGACTGGCGCCCCATGGCCGACTACCTGATGGAGCTCGGCCGCCCCATTGAAGCCGGCACTGCCTGGCTGCGCCTCTTGCCCTTCTTGCCGGTGAAGACCGCGGCGCTGACGCGGGGGGAGCGAAACGCAGCCCGCGAGGCGGCGCGCTGCTACGCCGAGGGCGGACTGCACCTCGCGGCGGCGGGTCTGTTGGTGAACCTCGAGGAGCGCGACGTCGCGCAGCAGGTGCTCCGGGCGGGCTCGCTGGACGCAGAGCGGGAGGCGCTGGACGACGGGGAGCCGCTCCCCGGGAACCCCTGGCCCGAGGGCATGGTCTCCTCGCGGCCGCCGGCCGGGGCTCGGGACGGCGCGGACACCTCGGAGCATCGCGTGCGCGCCAGGACCTCGGGGCCGGACTCGGAGGCGACGCGGGCGGAGTCGGTCGGCGCGCTGGACGCGCTCGTGCAGGTGCCGGTGGGCGATGCCCACTACCTCGACGTGGCGGACCTCGTGGCGAGGCTCGCCTTCCAGCACGGCCTCATGAGCGTGAGGGTGGCGCTGTTCCTGGAGCCGCTCATCAGCGGCAAGGGACTCGATGGGCGCCAACCCGAGGCCGACACGCTGTACACGCTGGGTCGCCTGCTCGAGCGCATCGGCTTCACCGAGAAAGCAAGCGTGGCCTACGCGCACGCCCTGGCCATCGACCCGACTCACCGGGCCGCGGGCATGCGGTCCGCGCGGCTCAAGGATCCCGAAGCCGATCTCATGGAGGCTGTGGGTGACGCGTTCTCCATGAGCCTGGAGATGACCGCGTCAGCGCACGATCGGGCAAACCTGAGCGAGCGCGTCAGCACCACCACCTTCGAGTTCAATATGGGCCCGCTGCTGCCGGGCGAGGTGGTGGCTGACCGGTTCGAGCTCACCGAGCCCCTCGGCGAAGGGGGCTGCGGGGTCGTGTTCGCGGCCCGAGACCGCGAGACCGGGGATGAGGTGGCCCTCAAGCTGCTGCGCCCCGGATCGGGCGAGCTGCGCGCGGTGAAGAGGTTCGAGCGGGAGATCGAGATCTCTCGCGAGCTGCAGCATCCGCACGTCGTCGAGACTCGCGACAGCGGCGTGTGGCGCGAGCTCCACTGGATCGCCATGGAGCGCCTCGATGGGATCGATCTGGGCGTCCTGCTCCGTCGCATCGGGCGTCCGCTGCCGGTCTCCCCCGCGATCCGGGTCCTGCGCCAAGCGCTCGCGGGGCTGGCGCACGCTCACGAGCGCGGCGTGATTCACCGCGACATCAAGCCTTCAAACATCTTCGTGATGCGCCGCACCCACCACGTCAAGCTGCTGGACTTCGGCCTCGCGCTACTCACCAACGCCACCCGCTTTACCCGGGTGGGCACCACGCTGGGGAGCCCCCGCTACATGGCGCCGGAGCGGCTCAGAGGCGATGAGTCCATCGGACCGAGAAGCGATCTGTACGCCCTGGGCGTCGTTAGCTACCGGATGCTGACGTGGACCATGCCGTTCAAGGAGAAGGGCCTGGAGGCGCTCCTCCAAGAGATCGCCGAGGTCACGCCGCCCCCACCCTCCACGGTCAATCCCGCGGTGCCCGTGGAGCTCGACATGATCGTGGCGAAGCTGCTCGCAAAGTCGCCGGAGGCTCGGTACCAGACCGCCGCGCAGGTCCTCCTCGACCTCGATCCCCTGGAGCATCGGCTCGACGCCGAGCGTGGGAACGGTGCGCCACCGCCGGCAAACGAGGCGGACGCAACCGCAGACTCGATCGGGTAAAGTCCCCTCGGATACTTGCCGTGATTCCGGCGGGCTTGAGGGGCGTTGAGCCCGGCGGTTGCTGCCTCGCAGCAGGCAAACGAGGACCAAAAATGCAAGACCAGATGACTCTCTCTCGTGAGGCTTCGGCCCGTCGCGTACTCCAGGCTTTGCTCAGCGTGGGGGTGCTCGCGCTCCTGGGCTCGCCGGCCATGGCTCTCGGGGAGACGCTGGATTGGTCCGCTGTCTACACGAGCGGGTCCGGCGGCGGCACGTACAACAACGTAGATGGCTCCACGGTCGACATCACGGCGAGCCTGGAAGAGGACTCGCTGTCGGGCGGCAGCCTGCAGACCGGCATCAACGATGGCGGCAGCGGCGTTCAGCACACCCAGAGCCTGACGTTCTCAGAGCCGGTGACGAACGTCACCTTCACGTTGTTCGACGTGGACCTTCAGGGCTCGGTCTGGAGCGACGAGCTCACGTTCGCGGGATCGCCGATCCTGACCGCCAGCGATGGCGCCACCGTCAGCGGAAACACCGTCACCCCGGCGACGGGCAACGGCGGCGAGGTCCTGGTTGTGTACCCGGGGCCCATCACGTCGCTGAGCTTCACCCAGGGTCCTGGTGGTGGCGGCGACAACCCCGGCAACATGCCCTGGTCGGACATCGACTTCACCACCAACGTGGACCCGGATGGAGATGGCCTGACCAACGCCCAGGAGGCGGTGCTCGGCACGGACCCCTTCGACCGCGACACCGATGACGACGGCATCCTCGACGGCGCAGAGCTCGGTGGCGATGGCGTCTACAACGCCGGAACCGACACCGATCCGACGAACCCGGACACCGACGGCGACGGCATCCAAGACGGCACCGAGTCGGGCCTCGCGTCCGCGACCGACACCGACACCGATCTCACGGTGTTCGAGCCGGACACCGATCCCGCGAGCACGACCAACCCCGTGGTCGCAGACACCGACGGTGACGGGCTGGCGGACGGCCTGGAAGACGCAGACCAGGACGGCAACGTAGACGGCGGCGAGACCGATCCCAACGACGACGACACCGACGACGACTGCCTCACCGATGGCTTCGAGGTGAACACGTCGTTGACCGATCCACTCGACGTGGACACGGACGGCGACGGCATCCAGGACGGCACGGAGCTCGGCGCGGCCGCTCCTCAGGGCAGCGACACGAATACGGGGATCTGCGTGGAGGACGTGGACCCCTCCACGATCACCGATCCCCTCGATGTGGACACCGACAACGGCGGCGTCATCGACGGCTTCGAGGATGCCAACGGCAACGGCGCGATCGAGTTCGGCGAGACCGACCCGAACAACGCTGCGGACGACGGCGCGCTGCTCGACACGGACGGCGATGGCCTGAGTGACTACGCCGAGACGGCGATCGGGACGGACCCCTTCAACCCCGACACCGACGGCGACGGCGTGGACGATGGGGTCGAGGTGCTGATCACCGGCTCCGATCCGAACGACGACGACACCGACGACGACGGACTGCTCGACGGCACCGAGGACGCGAACGGCAACGGCATCCAGGAAGCCAACGAGACCGATCCCCTCGACGAGAACAGCGACAACGACGGCATCCAGGACGGCACGGAGGTCGGTCTCACCGCGCCCGAGGGCCTCGACACCGACCTCAGCAACTTCATCCCCGACGCGGACCCGTCCACCACGACCAACCCGCTCAACGCCGACACCGACTTCGGCGGGGTGCCCGATGGCTTCGAGGACGCGAACTACAACGGGCAGATCGACGGCGGCGAGACCGACCCCAACAACTTCGCGGATGACGGCGTCTCCATCGACACCGACGGCGACGGGATCCCGGACTCGACCGAGGTCCTGCTGGGCACGGACCCGAACAACCCCGACAGCGATGGCGATGGGCTGAGCGATGGGGTGGAGGTCCTGACGACCGGGACGGACCCCAACGACGACGACACCGACGACGACGGCATCACCGACGGCAACGAGAACTCTGCTGGCACCGATCCCGACGACGAGGACACCGACGGTGACGGCATCCTCGATGGCACCGAGATCGGCTTGTCCGCGCCCCAGGGCAGCGACACCAACCTGGCCAACTTCGTGCCCGACGCGGACCCGTCCACGACGACCGATCCCGACGACAGCGACTCCGACAGCGGCGGCGTGCCCGACGGCCAGGAAGACCTGAACAAGAACGGGCAGATCGACGCCGGTGAGACGGATCCGAACAACCCCGCGGACGACGGCGTGGCCATCGACACGGACGGGGACGGCCTGCCGGACGACACCGAGCTGATCGTCGGTACGGATCCGAACAACCCGGACAGCGATGGCGACGGCCTCACCGACGGCAACGAGGTGCTCACCCGCAACACCGACCCGCTCGACGACGACACCGACGACGACGGCATCACCGACGGCAATGAGGTTGTCGGCACGACCGACCCGCTCGACGACGACACCGACAGCGATGGTCTGCAAGACGGCACAGAGCTGGGCCTCACCGCGCCCCAGGGCAGCGATACCGACCTCAGCGTGTTTGTGCCGGACCAGGACCCGGGCTCGACGACCAACCCCAACAACGCAGACACCGACCTCGGCGGCGTGCCTGACGGGGTCGAGGACGCAAACGGCAACGGCGCGATCAACGCCGGCGAGGGTGATCCCAACGACCCGTCCGACGACAGCGGCGTGGACGGCGACGGCGACGGCCTACCCGACGACACCGAGGTGTTGCTCGGCACCGATCCCACCAACCCCGACAGCGACGGCGATGGCCTGAGCGATGGGGACGAGGTGCTGGTCGAAGGCACGAACCCCAACGACGACGACAGCGACGACGACGGGATCCTGGACGGCAACGAGGTGAACACGACGGGCACGGACCCGCTCGACGAGGACACCGACGACGACGGGCTGCAGGACGGCACTGAGATCGGCCTGTCGGCCCCGCAGGGCAGCGACACGTCCGGCGCCAACTTCCAGCCCGACACGGACCCGTCCACGACGACGGACCCACTCGACGCGGACACCGACAACGGTGGCGTGGCCGATGGTCTCGAGGATCTGGACGGTGACGGCAACGTGGACAGCAACGAGACCGATCCCAACGACGGCTCGGATGATGGCTCGGCTCAGGACACAGATGGCGACGGCCTGCCCGACGACACCGAGGTGTTGCTCGGCACCGATCCCACCAACCCCGACAGCGATGGTGATGGCCTGAGCGATGGGGACGAGGTGTTGACGCAGGGGACCGACCCGCTGGACGACGACTCCGATGACGACGGTCTGCTCGACAGCACCGAGGTTGTCGGCACGACGGATCCGAACGACGACGACACCGACAACGACGGGCTGCAGGACGGCACCGAGTCGGGGTTGACCGCGCCCGAGGGCAGCGACACGGCGCTGAGCAACTTCCAGCCCGACACGGACCCGTCCACGACGACGGACCCGAACGACGCGGACACCGACAACGGCGGCGTGCCCGACGGGCTCGAGGATCTCGACGGCGACGGCGCGGTGGACAGCAACGAGACCGACCCGAACAACGGAGCGGACGACGGCGCGGCCATCGACACCGACGGCGACGGGCTGCCGGACGACACGGAGATCGTGCTCGGCACGGATCCAAACGACCCCGACACGGACGACGACGGCCTCACCGACG
>Ga0222662_1000559_pt1 | contig 28594 bp, 24 predicted proteins | sample AntAcemetagen600_FD_179821 | JGI IMG/M metagenome (GOLD analysis project Ga0222662, IMG submission 179821) | Saline water microbial communities from Ace Lake, Antarctica - #600 | ecosystem: Environmental > Aquatic > Non-marine Saline and Alkaline > Saline | place: Antarctica: Ace Lake... | reverse complement strand
AGGAAACAGGAAGCTCTGGTCAGGAGTCCACGAACGGTAACGCTTTCGTCCCATTCCCCAAGCAGATCACGGATCAGCTTCCGGGTCGATCCCCAGCACTCGCCTATGCGCTCCAGGCTCCTAGTTCGCGTCGAGGGCTTCGTCGGCACGCCTCAGGGCGTTGTCCATCCCATTGCGGGTGGTGGCCCGGATGATGTCCTCGTCGATGGGCGGGTCGAAGACCGTCTCCGCCCAGTTCGCGCGGAAGCGCTTCGCGCCGTGCTCGCTGTCCACCCAGACGTCCAGGGTCCAGGACTGGCGTAGATCCGCCGTGCCCACCGTGGCGGCGAAGCTCTCTTCGGTCCAGGCGCGAGAGATGAGCACCGCGCGGCCGTCCTCAGTTTCGAGGTGGCGGAAGTCCTTGCGCAGCTCGAACTGCACGGCGAAGAGCATGTTCTCGCGGGTGATGTCGTTCCAGGTGCGCAGGTTCGCGCAGTCGCAGGTGACGAAGCAGCCCTGCCCCTCGATGAAGTCGCGTGCGTAGGCCTGGGTGTTGGGCTCCGCGGGGAGCTGGTCTGGCTGCACGCTGAACAGTTCGTGCTCGATGACCTGGTGACGGGACTGATAGAAGACCGCGACCTCGGTGGCGTTCTCGAGGTCGGTTCCGGGGGGGCGCGCGACGTCGAAGACGTCATCGTCGGCGAGGCTGGCGGGGATCACGGCGCGGTCGGCGGTGGAGGCACCGTAGTCCACGGAATCGAGCAGGGCCGCGAAGTTGGTCACGCCGGCGCGCAGCACGGCGGGGTCGGGGTTCTCGAACTCCCTCACCAGGAACCGGCTCAGCTCGCTGATCTCGGTGGGAGCCTCTGGAGCCATGCAGCCCCCGAGCGTGCAGACGATGGCCAGGAGCCAGGTCGATGCGCCGATGGAGGCGGAATTCTGCACATAAAAAGCATGGCAGATCCGGCCCATCCGCCGCCGACTTTCTTGGATGGATCCCGCAGGTGTTGAGGGTGGATGGACCCGATCAAGCTCGGGCCGTCTCCATTCGATTGTTGCAAACGTAACGTCGGGGCCTCGAGGCGCGCGCCTAGCGTCTTCCTTGTCGTCGGAATGCACCGACGCAGGGGACGCAACCATGCTGGAACAACACGCTCAGACCGTCGCATCGCTCCGGCGTTCGGCGCTCTACCGCCCTCTCCCGGCCCACGAGGTGAGCTACGGCCCGTCGGCGCTGGAGCGGCTCATTCCCCATCGGCCGCCCCTGCGGCTCGTCGATGGGCTTCACGCCGTGGACCTCGAGAGCGGCTGCTTCGCCGGCACCTTTCGCCCCCGAGCCGAAGACCCCGTCTTCGTGGGGCACTTCCCCGGCCAGCCCGTCTACCCCGGCGTCCTGCTGGTCGAAGCGATGGGACAGCTCGGACTCTGCGGCAGCGCGCTCGCGGCGAGGAACGGAACGCTCCCGGCTCCCGGCGAAGCCCCCGCAGGGGTCCGCGTCATCAAGCTCCACCACGCGGTGTTCCTGGCTCCCGTAGGCCCGGACGAGGAGCTCACGCTGCTTGCACGAACCCTCACTGACGACGGCTTCACCGCGATCATGGCCGGTCAGGTCTGGCGCGGGGACGACCTTTGCGCGGCCTGCATTAGCGAGGTGTTCTTTGTCTAGTCCAGCCCGAATCGCCATCGTTGGCATGTCCATCAACACCCCTCTCGGCGACACCCTGCCGCAGTTCCAGGACGGGCTGCTCGCGGGCCGCTCCGCAGTCGGTCGCTTCGCGGCCCTGGACACGTCGAACATCTACAGCAAGGTGGGCGCCGACCTCTCCCGCTACGACGTCAAGGCCAAGGTCGAGGCCCTGCGCGCTCGGGTTCCCGACACGGTGCACGCTTGCTTGAAGCGCATGACGCGCCGCGCTCCGTGGTCCACGAGTCTGTCCATGCTGCTCGCCGCTGACGCGTTTGCCGACGCAGGGCTCTTCGGGGTCGCCGACCCCGAGCGGGTGGCCGCCGTGGTCGCGGGCCACAACATCAACGTCAATCACACGTTCCAGAACCAGAACACGTTCCTCGATGAGCCCGACTTCATCGACAACCTGCTCGCCCTGCACGGTCTCGACACCGACCACGCGGGCTCGGTGTCCGAGGTGCTCGGCACCACGGGGCCCATCTACACCGTCGGCGGCGCGTGCGCCTCGGGGAACGTCGCGCTGCGCTCCGCCGTCGACGAGATTCGCTACCACGACGTGGACCGCGCCGTGGTCGTGGGGGCGGTGCTCGACGTCTCTCCCATGGACCTGCACGCCATGGCGCTGCTGGGCGCGATCAGCACGGGAGCCTTCGACGAGGATCCCGAGCGCGCGAGTCGGCCGTTTGACGTGCGCCGCAATGGCTTTGTGCCCGCCCACGGCGGCGGCGCCCTCGTGCTCGAGGACTGGGAGACCGCCAAGCGACGCGGGGCCCACATCTACGCCGAGGTCCTGGAGGTGGGCGCAAACGCAGGCGCCTCGCACCTGCCAAAGCCATCGGAAGAAGCCCAGTCCCGACTGATCAGCCAAGTGCTGCGCAAGGCGGGCCGGTCGCCTGAAGAGGTGGACTTCGTCTGCGCCCACGCCACGTCCACGCCGCTGGGCGACCTGTCCGAGGTGCGCGCGCTGCGGCGGGTGTTTGGCAAGCACGCCCAGGACCTCAAAGTGAACGCACCGAAGTCGATGCTCGGCCACACCTGCTGGGCCGCCCCCGTGGTGGAGACCGTCGCCGCGGTGCTCCAGATGCAGGCAGGGCGCCTGCACCCATCCATCAACATCGACGAGCTCGACCCCGAGGTGGACCTGGATGTCTGCCAGGGCGGCGCGGTCGACCACTCCGTGGGCCTTGTGCTCAAGAACTCCTTTGGGTTCGGCGGAATCAACTGCGTGAGCCTGCTGGCTCACCCCGACGCTGTGGAGGCCTGAGATGGTTGTATTCGTCACTGGGGGCTCCCGAGGCCTCGGAGCCGGCGTGGTGCGCGCCTCGGTGGAAGCGGGGCATGACGTCGCCTTCACCTACCACCGGGACAAGGACTCCGCTGATGCGCTGGTGGACGAAGTCGCAGGCAAGGGCGGTCGGGCCGTGGCATGGCAGCTCGACGTGCGGGACCCCGAGGCGGTGGAGCGAGTCGCCGACGAGGTGATCGACCTCTTCCACGACATCGGCGCCGTCGTGTCGAACGCCGGGATCCGCCGGGACGGCCTGGCCATGAACATGTCCGACGAGGACTGGTCGGCGGTCATCGACACCAACCTCTCGGGAGCGTTTCACGTGGCGCGGGCGTTCTTGCCCAACTTCCTCGCGCAGCGAAACGGCCGGTTTGTGTTTGTGTCGTCCATCGCGAAGGACGGCATCAGCGGCCAGATCAACTACGCGGCGAGCAAGGCGGGGCTGTTGGGTCTGTCCGCGGCGCTGGCCAAGGAGTACGGCCGCAAGGGCATCACCAGCAACGTGGTGGTGCCGGGGTTCTTCGACACCGACATGACCCGCGACTCCATCGGGACCACGGTGGGCGCCTTCGTCGACCAGTTCTCGCCGGCAGGACGCAAGGGCGAGATTCCCGAGCTGGCTCAGGCGGTGCTCTTCCTGACCTCGCCAGGCGCGAGCTTTGTCAACGGCCAGTCGCTCGGGGTCACCGGTGGCCTGGATTGGGGTCCCTGATGAAGCTCGGCATCGACAAGATCGGCGTCTGGCCGACGACCCTGGCCCTGGATGTGGCCCGCCTCGCCGATGCGCGGGGACGGGACCGCGACGAGGTCCGCGCGACCTACCTCGCTGACGAGAGGGCCCTGAGCCCGCAGTGGGAAGACCCGGTGACCATGGCGGTGAACGCCGCCCGCACCGTCCTGACGACAGAAGACCTGGCGGAGGTGGAGCTGCTGCTCGTGTCGTCCGAGACGAGCGTGGACCGCGAGAAGCCTCTGTCTACCTGGGTGCATCGGTTCCTGGGGCTCGGCTCCCACTGCCGGAACCTCGAGATCAAGCACGCCTGCTACGGCGCGACCGGGGCGATGGCGATGGCGATGGCTTGGCTTGGCTCGCCGCTGTGGCGCGGCGGCAAGGTGTTGGTCATCAACACCGACAACAGCCTGCTGTGTGTGGGTGAGCCCTACGAGTACGTCGTGGGCGCCGGGGCGGCGGCGGTGCTGGTGTCGCGGGACCCGTCGATGCTGGCCATCGAGACAGACTTGACTGGGATCTACGCCAACGAGATCACCGACGTCATGCGCCCCACGTCCCGCATCGAGACCGGCAACGGCGAAGCGAGCCTCTATTCCTACCTCGAGGCCCTCGGCGGCTCCTGGGAGGACTACGCAGAGCGCGCCGGTCAGCCAGACGTGGACGCGCACTTCGCGCAGACGGTGTTCCACATGCCGTTTGGCGGCATGGCGCTGCGGGCTCACCGCTCGTGGCTGGGCATGAACGGGCGCTACGGCAAGGCCGACGTGAAGGAGCACTTCGCGCGCACGACCCTGCCGAGCCTTCGCTATACGCGGCGACTGGGCGGGTCCTACGGGGCGAGCACCTTTGTTGGGCTCCTGGGTCTGCTGGACACGCCCGACGCGGTGCAGGCCGGCGACCGGGTGGGGGTCTTTGCCTTTGGCGCTGGCTCCTGCGCGGAGTTCTACAGCGGGATCGTGGGCGCGCAGGCTCATGCCCAGGCCAGCAAGGCAGGGACCGCCGCGCTCTTCGACGAGCGGCTTCAGCTGACGGTGCCGGAGTACGAGCAGGTCGAGCGGGGCCGGGATGCGTCCATCGGTCTGCGGGAGTACGTGCCGCCCAAAGCCGGTCTGCGGGGCTGGTACGAGCAGCGCTACGCGGGGCGCGAACTGCTGGTCCTGGACGGCGTGCATGACTACGTGCGCGACTACCGGTGGAGCTAGAGATGCACACCCTCACCCTGCCGGCCCGCCTGACGGTGGACAGCATCGCGTCGCTGGACGGCGAGCTGACCGCTGCGCTCGATGGAGACGCGCGCGCTCTTGTCCTGCGCGGCGGCGAGGTGTTCTGCCTCGGGCTCGACCTCGCCGCGGCGACCCAGGAGGGTGCCGACGCGCTGGACGCCGGGCTCGATGCCTTCGTGGGATTGCTCCACCGACTGAGGACCTGCGCGCTGCCGACCCTCGCTCGCGTCGATGGTCACTGTGTCGCCGGGGGCACGGGCCTCGCCGCGGCGTGTGACGTCGTGCTCGCCACGGAGCGGGCGCGATTCGCCCTGCCCGAAGCCCTGTTCGGCATGGTGCCGGCGGTGGTCTGGCCCCTGCTCGCGGAGCGCATGCCTGGCCGGTGCCTGCGGCGGCTCGCCCTGCGCGGCCTCAGCATCGGAGCCGACGTGGCCTGTGCTCAGGGGCTGGTGGACCGGGTCGTCCTGAGCGACGCCCTCGACAAGGCCGTCCTCGCCGAGCTCCGGGCCCTACGTCGTGCCGCTCCGTCGAGTGTCGCCTGGATCAAGCGGTCCCCGTCGCTGCTCGCTGCGCTTCAGGAGGGAGCCCAGGTCACCCGTCAGCGCCTCCAAGACCCATTTGTCGCCGAGGCCGTGCGCCGGTTCATCGAGGGCTCGGCCCCCTGGGAGGCAGCGTGAGCCTCGTCAGTCTGACCATCAATGGCGGCATCGCCACCGTGCGCATGCAGGACGACACCGGCCGCAACGCGCTCAACGGGCCGTTTGTGGCGCAGCTGGAGGCCGCGTTCGCTGACGCCGCGCGCCACGCCGAGGTACGCGTCGTCGTGCTCTGCGGCCTGCCCGATGTGTTCTGCAGCGGCGCGGATCTCTCGACCCTGGGTGGCTTGCTCGACGGCGATCTCGACCCCGTCGACCTGTTGCTTCCCCGGCTGATCCTGGAGTGTCCGGTGCCTGTCATTGCAGCGATGGCGGGACATGCGGTGGGCGGAGGCCTGGCCCTCGCTGCTGCGAGCGACATCGTCATCGCGGCCCGGGAGAGCCGCTACGGCGCCAGCTTCATGAACATGGGCTTCACGCCCGGCATGGGCACGACCCGGCTGCTGGAGCACGTCTTCACCCCGGCGGTCGCCCACGAGCTGCTCTACACCGGCGAGCTGCGCCGCGGCGCGGCGTTCACGTCGGGCTTCAACGCAGTGCTGCCCCGGGTCGGCGTCGAGCCCCACGGCTTCGACCTCGCGGCCCGCATCGCCGACAAGCCGCGCTCCGCGCTGCGTCTGCTCAAGCGCACCCTCTCTCTCCCCCGTCGGCGCCTCTTTGAAGAGGCCCGCTCCTTGGAGTCGCTCATGCACGGCGTCTCGTTCCACCAGCCCGGCGTGCGCGCCCGCATCGAGGACTATCTCCATGAATGACTTGCAAGGAAAGGTGGTGCTGGTCACCGGCGGCACTCGCGGGATCGGTCTCGCCACGGCGCTGTCCTTCGGCCGCCAGGGAGCCATCTGCTACCTGACGCACCGCTGGGGCAGCGCCGACGAAGACGCGATCCGCGCTCGCTTCGCCGCCGTTGGCGCGCCTGTGCCTCGCATCGTCGAGGCCGACGTCGCCAACGACGACGACACCGCGGCGCTCCTCGAGCGCATCGCCGCCGAGTTCGATGGGGTGCACGCGTTCATCTCCAACGCTGCCTTTGGCCCGGTGACCCGCGGCCTCAAGGACTACAAGCGGCGCGGGCTGCTCCGGGGGATCGAGTACAGCGCCTGGCCCTTGTGCGCCTACACGCTGGCCATCCGTGAGCGCTTCGGCGCGCCGCCTCGATACGTCATTGGCATGTCCGCGGTCGGCGTGAGGCAGCTGTCCCCCAACTACGACCTGGTCGCGGCGGCCAAGGCCGTGCTGGAGACGCTGGCGAAGTACCTCGACTACCGGCTGTTCGAGGAGGACGTGAACATCAACGTCCTGTGCCCCCGCTGGGTCCGCACGGACGCCCTGCGCGCCACGTTTGGCGAGGAGTTCGAGGCGTTCGTCGCCCAGTACCCCCGCTCCCATCAGTTCATCGAGGTCGGTGAGGTCGCGGATGCGGCCCTGGCGCTGTGCTCCGGCCTCATGGATGGCGTCCGGGGCCAGGTCATCACCGTGGACCACGGCCACACATTTTCCGACAACTTGATGCGGCTCTATTCCGAGTCGCTCGCAACGAGGAGAGAAGCATGACTCGCGAGACCATTCTGAACACCGTCCGGACCCACCTTGCCCGCGCCATCGACGAGGCAGACCCCACGTCACTCGACCCGAGCCTGTCGATGGTGGACCACGGAGCGGACAGCCTCGACATCGTTGAGGTCGTCTCCGCGTCCATGCGGGAGCTGCGCCTCAAGGTGCCTCGCAGCGAGCTCGCCAACATCAAGAACATGGACGGCCTGGTGGACCTGCTGCTCAGCGTCAGCATCGAGAAGTCCGCATGAGCGCGGGGCAGCCGGGATGGGAGCCTCCGGCGTACACAAAGCTCTCGTACGAGATGTTCCTCTACAGCATGGGGGCGGAGCTGGAGGAGGCTGAGAGCTTCGATGCATGGATTGAGGACGTGAAGAGCGACGGGGCGTTTGCCTTTGAGGCGGCGCGCCAGCACTCCCAGCGCACCGACATCACCATCGAGCGCGAGACGGGGGAGCGGCTCGAGCTGCTCAACTTCTCGGCGTACAACTACCTCGGCTACTCCCACCATCCCGAGGTCATCTCGGCGGCGAAGGACGCGCTGGACCGGTACGGGCTGGGGGCGTCGAGCTCCCCGGTCCACGGGGGGACGTTCGAGCTGCACAAGGAGCTGGAAGCGGAGCTGGTGCGGTTCGTCGGCGTGGAGGGGAACGGCGTCTCGTTGTTCTCGTCGGGCTACGCGGTGAACACCGGGACCATCTCGGCCGTGGTGAAGCGGGGGCACTACATCGTCGCCGACCGCAACGCACACATGTCCATCCTGGAGGGCGCGCAGCTCAGCGGCGCCAAGGTCCTCTACTTCCGTCACAACGACGTGGAGCACCTGCAGGAGGTCCTCGCGGGCATCGACGAGTGGGGCGCGCGCATCCTGGTGTGCGTGGAGGGCGTCTACAGCGCAGATGGCGACATGGCACCGCTGCGCCGGATTGTGGACGTGGCGAAGAAGCACGAGGCGATGGTGCTGGTGGACGAGGCGCACTCGTTCCTGGTGGCTGGCGAAGGCGGCCGCGGCGTCTGCGAGATCGAGGGTGTGCTCGACGAGGTGGATCTGTTGGTCACCACGTTCAGCAAGGGCTTCGGCGGGGTGGGCGGCGCGCTCATCGCCAAGAAGCACATCACTCGCTACGTGAACTGGTTCGCCAAGTGCCGCATGTTCTCGTGTGCCATCGACCCTGCGGTGACTGGCGGGGTGCTCAAGGCGCTTCAGTTGGCCGGGGCGCCCGAGGGCGCCGCTCTGCGTCGGCGCATCGTCGCGAACGCGGACTATCTGCGGTCACGGCTCGCGGGGCACGTGGACATCGGCGACTCCACCAGCTGGATTGTGCCGGTGACGTTTGGGCGGGACGACTACGCCATCCCGGTGTTCGACTACCTCCAGAACCACGGGCTCGAGGGCAGCATCATGATGTTCCCCGCGGTGCCGAAGAACGAGGCGCGCATTCGGCTCTTCGTGACGTCGGGACACACGCGGGAGCAGCTCGATCGGTGCGCGGACATCGTGCTCGAGGCGGCGCAGCGGTTCGGATTTGGGGTGGGGGCATGACCCGCAACCACGAAGGCTCGCCGATGCTGCGTAACCCCGTGAAGTGGTTGTTCGACTTCGACATGTTCTTCACGTTCGAGATCGACGTGGACGCCGTGACGATGGAGATTCCGCGAGGCATGTACCTGCAGGACGTGCGGCCCGGAGTCGGGCTCGTCGCCATCGGATTGACCACAGGGACGGCGGGCAACCTCGGGCACCTCCCTCGATTCGTCGAACTCAACTGGTCGCTGATCCTGCGCCCGGACCTCTCCTGGCCCATGCCGCACCCGGCGATTGCGCTGATGACGGGCGCGATCGCCTCGGACTCTGCAGCGTTCTTGGAACAGGCCGCCGTCGTCGACAAGATGTTCGTGCGACCGACACCGGGACTCCAGGTCGACCTCGACCGCGACGGGCTCCGCTTCGAGGCAGCGGACACCGAGGGTCCCATCGTGTCCATGTGGAGCACCCATGAGGGGACCCCGGTGTACCGGCCCTGGGACAAGTGGATCCAGGTCGCCTCTCGGGTCGATGAAGGCTGGGTCCAGGCATTCCACGGACGCACCCTGGCGTTTGAGCATCAGCGAGGCCACCGCGCCGCGGTCTTCCATCAGCACTCGTTCTTCGAGGGAATCGACGTGACCGGCATGGGGGACCGCTGCTACCTGCAGATGATGGCGAAACCCGGCGCAGCTCTCGACGTCACGTTCCACGAACCCGTGCCCGCCCGGAGGCGACGATGAAGCTCAGCTTCGAAGGAAAGACCGTGCTGATCACCGGCGGCACGGCGGGGATTGGGCTCGCGACGGCCCTCGCGTTCGCCGAGCGGGGCGCTCAGTGCTGGCTGACCTATCGCTGGGGGAGCGCCGACGAGGCGTCTCTCGCCGAGCAGTTCGCGGCGGTGGGGGCGCCGGCACCTCGGCTCGTGCAAGCGGACGTGGGCAGCGAGGAGGACCTGGCGGCCTTGATGGCGGAGATGAAGGAGGCGACGGACCGTGTGCACATCTTCATCTCCAACGCGTCCGGCGCGCTGCGGGTGCAGAGCCTGGACGACTACACCGAGAAGGCGCTGCTCAAGTCCATGCACTACAGCACCTGGCCCACGGTCTCCTACCCGAAGGCCATCCATGCGACGTTTGGGAGTTGGCCTCGCTACATCGTGGCGATGTCGTCCACCGGTCCCGACCACTACGCGCACGGGTACGACTTCGTGGCGAGCAGCAAGGCGGTCCTTGAGACCATGTGCCGCTACCTGACCTGGCACCTTCGCGAGGAGGACGTGCGGGTGAACGTGGTGCGGTCCCGGGCGGTGAAGACGGACGCGTTCATGGCCACGTTCGGCGCGGAGCTCGAGGAGTTCGCGGCCGGCTATGTGGGGCCGCGGCACTGGGTGCAGCCCGAAGAGGTCGCCGGGACGGCCGTCGCGCTGTGCAGCGGGCTGCTGGATGCGGTGAAGGGCCAGGTGATCAACGTGGACCGAGGCACCACGTTCGCGGACAGCGTGGGCCGGATGTACATCGAGAGGTAGCTGCGCGCGGACTCGGGTCCCCCCTCAGGAACCAGCAGCCAGCTCCTCGAGGGCAACGGTCACCCGGGCGATGGCGTCGTTGCGGTCCACGAACGGGGGTTCTGCGGGCTCGATGCCGGCGAGCCGCTTCTCAAACGGAGGGAGGTAGATCCACTTCTCCGGGCTGCCTTTGTCCTCGCGCAGCAAGGGGAGCAGCGCTGCTGCGAGAGGTGCCTGACCTCCTCTCTCCAGGATGACGCCGAGCTGAATGGCGCAGCGCCAGACCGCCCAGTCACTGAGCTTGGCGAGCTTGGGGAGTCCGCCCAGCGCCCGCCGAGCCCCGCGCGCAACCATGCCTGCTTCCGCCAAGAGCACGGCGTGCGCAATCTCGGTCTGGCCCTGGATGTGCTGGGAGAAGGAGGAAGCGAGCGTCGCGGCTCGCTCTGCGTTCTCCAGCCCTCTGAGAAGATCGCCAGCCAACCACTGTGCACAGGCGAGATTCCCGGAGCACACGACATCCCAGTACGCCTCCTCCGGGAGATGCTCCATCAGTACGGCCCGCATCTCCAGTAACGCGTCCAGACCGCCGTCGTGGTCGCCTCGCGCCAATCGCGCATGCGACACCGCGTCCAACGCTGAGGCCGCGCGCACGTGCAGGCCCAGATCGTATGCGAGCTCGAGGGACTCGGCCGACGCGGCCTCGGACTCCTCGATTCGGCCCAGATCGAGCAGGACCATCGCCTTGAATCGAAGCCGAGCCACGAGGGACGCGAGGTCGCCGCGCTCGCGGGTGCTCTGCTCCACCAACTCGCAGAGCACGATGGACTCCTCCGCGTTCCCCTGCCGACGTCGCACGAGTAGCACGCCCAGTCTGGCCCGGGCGAGTGCCGGTCCGTCGTCCGCAGCGAGACAGAGGGCGAGGGCCTCGGCGAGGATCGCGTCGGCTTCGTCGAGCCGGTCCCGCGAGCAGAGCGCAGCTCCCAGACCCCCGAGAACGCGGCGCAGCATCGGGTGGTTCCCGACCGCGCGGAAGGTGCTCTCGCAGTCTTGAAGCACTTCGAGGCCGGGGCCAGTGCGAGCCCGCATGACGTGTTGCCCCCACTGCGCGTACTGCACCCTTCCCAAGAGGTTGAGATCGCCGATCGCCTTTGCCTCCTTCTCAGCCTGCAGCAGCAGGGCGACGCCCTCCTCGGTGCGCAACTGCCGAGCAGCCACGGTGCCGGCAGCGGCCACCAGTCGCACATGCGTCGCTCCCGGTGGCTCGTCAGCGATGGCAGAGAGCAGCTCGCCCGCGAGCGCGGGGTCGTCTTTGGTCAATCGGACGCTGCTTTCGGCAGCGAGCAGCTCGTGACGCAGTTCGCGGGAGGAATCGATGCCCGCCAGTGCGTTGAGAGCCGGGCGGCACCAATCGCGCACCTCCTGGATGCACTCTCGGGCCTCGATCCACTCACGCAGCCCGGGCCACCCCAGGGTGAGGGCGGCGAGGTCAGCGCGCGCGACGGCGTCGGCCCACGCAGCATCAATGTCGGGGGCGCACACCCTCCAGCTTCGGGGAGCCTCTCCGTTCTGGTCGGCACGGAGCGCGCTGATCTGAGAGCTCGCCCAGCCCAGGAAGTAGTGCCGGTAGCGATGCGCGAGGTCTCCGTCGGGGTCGAGCTGATCGCGGCGCGCAGCGGCGAAGCTGCGCACGAGCGGGTGCAGCGCGCGGCCCCCTCCCGGGGCGCTGGCCACGAGCGAGTGGCGCACCAGGGAATGGATGGGCTGCACGGCGGTGCCAGTAGCTGCCATGGCCTGCTCGTTGGTGAAGCGGCCAGCGAACTGGGACAGAGCCACCAGCGCGCGCCGCTGATCCGGGCTCAGCATGTCCCACGAGTAGGCAAATGTGGCCTCGATGGACGCCTGCCTCGGGTCTCGTCCGCCGGCCTCCCCGACAAGCGCATGAATGCGCTCTCGGAGGGTCGCCAGCAGGTGGGCCGGCGGCCGGAAGCGCAGCGTCGCCACCGCCAGCTCGAGGGCGAGGGGATGCCCTGACACGGCCTCGCACACGGCGTCGACGATGGCGTCGTCGAGGCTGGAGGCCTGGAGCGGCACCACGCTGCGCGCACGCTCCCTGAAGAAGGCCGGCCCATCGATGGGGCCCAGACCTGCGAGTCGGAAGACCGCCTCTCCCTCGACTCCCAAGGCCCGCCGCGAGGTCGCGACGACCCGGACACCCGGGGCGTGAATCAACAGCTCGCCAAGGCGGGTCGACGCTCGGGGGAGGTGCTCGAGGTTGTCGAGAAAGAGCAACGTGCGCCGCGTCCCAAGGCCCACCCGGAGGGCGGCTTCGAGATCGTCGGCGTCCTTGATGTCGAGGCCGAGGGCGCGGGCCACCGCGAAGTAGGGGCCGTCGCCATCGAGGAGGGGCGCGAGGTCGACCCACGCGACCGAGCGCCCGGCGGCGGCGCTCGCAGTGGCGAACGCGGTGGCGAGCCGGGTCTTCCCGATCCCGCCCATGCCGATCCAGGTGAGCCACCGCCCCGCGCTGTCGTGCAGCCACGTCTGTGCGCGGGCGAGCTCGTCGGCCCGTCCCACGAGGCGCGAGGGCTGGGGCCCGGCGGTGTGGTCTGGGGTGGGGAGCGAGAGCAAGTAGCCCTCGTTGCGAATGGTCTTGAGGTACCGGCCGGACTCCCCAGGGGGTTCGACGCGGGCGCGGAGGCGGGAGAACAAGACGTCCGGCGCTCGTGAGCGCTCCGAGAGGCCGTTCGGCCACAGCGCCGCGATCAGCGCTTCTCGGGGAACGGGAGTGCCGGCGCTCGGAGCTAGCAGCGCGAGCAGGGCTCGCTCCTTGTCCGAGAGTTGGGTGTCGCCTTCGGGCGTGTGCACGGTGCCGCGCTCGACGTCGATGCGGTGGATGCCGAGCTGAATCACTGGGTATCTCCGAAGAGCCAGCTTGGGATCTGTGGTTCGCCAGCGTCGTCCCAGGATACGAGACCGGCTCGGGCGAGGGGACCCATGGCGTTTGGGTTCAGCGTGCCCTCAGGGCCGAGGCAGCCCGGGGGCAGGGTCTGAAGGGTCGAGCGGCGGTTCGCTTCCAGGCTGCGATGTCGCGCCGGGGTGCGTGCGGCTGGTGGGAGGTCCATGTGCTCTGGACACAGCTTCAGTCCGTGGAGCGGGAGGAGCGCCTCTCCGCGCAAGTCGAGTGCTGCGCGGGTTGCGAGGACGACGCGCGCGGACGCGCTCCCGAGGCTGTCTTGCAGCTCAGCGCCCAGGCTCGTGGGAGGGTGGTCTTGCAGATCGATGAAGCAAACAGCGCCGGTGGTGGACGTGGCGGTGCGCAGCCTGGAGGCCAGGTCGTTGGACAGCTCGTCTGCATCCACTGCGAGCACCCCTCCGGGGAAGCGGTCTCCCATGGATCGGCAGGCATGGGAGTGAGCGTGACGGAGCAGCGTGCTCTTCCCTGTGCCGCCGCCCCCGATGATGGAGATCAGAGGCCCCGTGCTGCACGAGAGCCAGTGAACGAGCGCTGTGAGCTCCTTCTCCAGACCCAGGAGAGGAGTCTCCGGTGCGGGGACGTCATGGGGAAGGAGGTAGCCCTCGCCGTGCACCGTCAGGAGCCTGGTCGGGGTTGCCGGGTCGTCCTCCAGGCGGGCGCGCAGCCGGGCGATTGTGGTCGCCACGGCTCTCGATTTGGATTCGGGCGCATACCCCCAGACGTCCACGAGTAGCTGGGAGCGTGAGACGGGTCGCCCACGATCGGCGGCGAGGCGGCGCAGCACGCTGCGCTCGAGTGAGGTGAGCTTGGGCCCGGCCAGGCCGGTGGCACCGGTGGCGAGATCGATCGCGAGGCCGGCGAGTTCGAGGTGGGAATCCGCCTGACGCTGAGACATTCCACCCCCGAAGCCGCCAGTCCTTGGAGGCTGGAGGGGACGATAGCGACTGTTGGACGTGGTCCGCAGCCGGGCCGTCGCCTCGGGGTGATGTGCGATCTCGCTTGGATCCCAGTCGGGGCTCTGCCTCCTAGCGTGAAGGCGGTCAGAACATCCCGTTCCGCCACCCAAAGGAGCCCTGATGCGTAACGTCGCTTTCCTCTTTGCTTTGGCCCTCGCCCTCGCCCTTCCCACTGGCCCCGCCGAGGCCAAGCCGAGCTCCGGGCCCGACTTGCCTGCGGACTTCGAGCTCACCTACTGCGCCGGCGTGACGTCGGTCGGCCCCGGCTGCGCTTGGATGGAGAGCGTGCTGGATGAGGATGGCGTGTGGGAGCACATCGCCTTGCACATTCCCTACCTGGGCGTGCTGCCCTACACCCTGTGGGGGACGTGGGACCTGCAGCGGCGCGGCAAGCGCCTGGTGATCGAGATCGACGACGGGTTCAGCACCACCTACGTGGGCAACAAGATCAGCGCCAACTGCTGGGCCGGCCTGTACACCAGCGACACCAGCCCGCCCACGGGCGGGGCCTGGGAGGGGTGCGTCATCCCCTAAAGAGATGTTGGTCGCTATCGGCCGAGGGCCTCGTCGAGGCCCATCCCCCACGCGCGGGTGATGGGCCCCACGAGGTCCTCGGCCGGGGCATCGAGCACGTCGAGACCCCAGGTCCGCGCGGTGCCGTCCCAGCTCCCGCTCACCAGCGCGCTGCCATCGGGCACGAACGCCAGGCCGACCACGCGCCCGCGGTGCCCTTGGAACACCGCGAGCTGGCGACCTCCCTCCGCTGCGTAGAGCCCCACCGTGCCGTCCCGATGCCCGGTAGCGAGCCAGGCGCCGTCTTCGGAGACGGCGAGCTCCAAGATCTCGGCCCCCGCCACCGGGAAGCGGCCGACCTCGCTGAGGTCTCCGTTGAGCACCACGATCTGGCGAGGCGTGGCGACAAACGTGGCGTTGTCCGTTCCGGCGACGGCCACCGCGGCGGGGACCGAGATCGCGACCGGCGGGCTCGGTGGCCGCGTGGGGTCGATGCGCCAGACGCGGTCACGGTCCTCGAGCACCGTGAGGAACCGGCCGCCGCTGGTGACCTCCATGTCATCCACCTGGGTCTCCACCGGCCAGCTCCGCTCATCGCCGGGTCCCTCAGCGCCGACGTGGGAGAAGCTCTTCAAGCTGAAGTTGTAGGGCGCGACGAACAGCGACTCTCCGAGCCACGCGAGGCGTCGGGTGCGCCATGTGGGCAGGGTGAGCAGCTCACGCCCGCTCTTCACATCGAACACGAACACGGCCTCGCCCAGCGCGGTTCCGGCCGCGACACGCCCGCCGCCGGGGTCGAAGGCGACCGCCTTGGCGACGCCCACCGGCAGGGTCTTGCTGAGGACGAGGACGCCGTCGCTCCGGTTCACGACCCGCAGGGTGCCGTTCCCCTGCACGCTGCCGATCCACCGCCCCTGTGGGGAGACGACGAGGTCGGCGACGCCGGCGCCCATGTCGAGCCGGTGCGGCCACGCGGTGGCAGGCACCTGCCAATCCCGGATTCGCCCGTCCACCACGCGAAGCGTCTGCGGATCGAGCCAGGCAAGCTCCGCGGGTCCGGCGGGCAGGCTCGCCACGAGGATCCCCCGGGCGAGCTCGACCACCTCGACGCCCCCTCGGGTGCCCGCGATCGCCACCCGGCCTTGCGACAGCGCCAGGCTGTGGATCCCCGGCAGGTTCGTTTGCCGGCGCATCACCTCCCGCCCCGCCCGGTCGAACACGAGGACGACGCCCTCCTCGGTCCCCACTGCGCTGTGCAGTCCGTCGGGACCAAGGGCGAGGGCGGAGGGCGGTCCGTCCTCGGTCTCGAGTCGGGCCCAGGTTCGGGGCTGGGGCCCCAGGGACGTGATCTGGTTCGGTGTGGCGCCCTTGCCCGCGCACGCCGCCACGAGGGTCCCGTCCTCAAGGTAGGCGGACCGCAGGGCCGCGCCTCCGCTTGGACACTGCGGCTCTTGCTGTTCGGGGGTTCCGTCGTCGCGGATGAGGCTGAGCTTGCCGCGTGAGAAGCGCACGAAGGCGCCGGGCTCGAGCCCCGAGCGGAGCATGGACCCCTCAGGCTCCCCGGCGAGGTGGTGGCTCTCTCCGGTGGCGAGGTCCCAGCCCAGGACTCCGTCTGCGGTCAGGAGGCCGAGGCTGCCACCGTCTCCGTCGAACGCGACGCTCCAGGCCTCCACCGCGAGCCGCCCCAGGGGCTCGGTGCCGCGGCCCGGCTCGTACACCACCGCCTCGTCCTCCCTCAGGCAGGCCACCCGCAGCCCCCTGGGGCTCACCGTCACGTCGTGACAGTCGGTCATCGGCACGTCAAGGAGCAGGCTCGGGCGGGGCTCGAGCGAGAAGCGGGCGAGGAGCCCGCGGGCTACCGGGTCCTCCCCGAAGCGGAGCGCGTGCACGGCGAACACCTCGGCGAGGGCTCGGTCTCCGCCCTCGGCCGCGACCAACGCCTGGGCCACCAGGGAGTCTGCGAGGTTGGCGTTCGCCTCCGCCTCCGCCGCCACGGCCGCTGCCTTCGCGGCAAGAGCGAGGTTCCGTTCCATCATGGTGCGCTGGATCCCGACCATCACGACGAGCACGATCCCCAGCGCGGCTACGCCGGCCACCATCAACGGGATCCTCCACGCGCGGCCGAGGCGCACGAGCAGCTCCCAGGGGCTGTACAAGTAGGCCGAGACTCGACGCCCCTCGAACCACGCCTCCAGATCCTCGACCATCGCGCCAGCGTGTGCATACCGGTCTGCGGCCTGCGGGCTCATGGCGCGGCCCACGATGGCCGCCAGATCCGGGGGGACCTGAGGGCTCACTTCCCGGATGGGCCTGGGCTGGGGGTGGTCGCCGGTGAGCACCGCGTAGAGCACTCCGCCCAGGGCGAAGACGTCCCCGGCGGTGGACGGCGCGCCCCCTCGCGACTGCTCCGGCGGCATGTAGGCAGGGGTCCCGGCCGGAGACGCAGACGGATCGTGATCCAGGTCCACTGCGAGACCCCAGTCCACCACCATCGTCTGCCCGTGCTCGCCCAGAACCACGTTCGCCGGCTTGAGGTCGCGGTGCACGATGCGGCGGTCGTGTGCGTAGGCCACGGCCTGGGCAGCGTCCAGCACCCGGCGGACCAGTCGCAGCCGCGCGGCGAATCCAGCGGCCTCCTGCAGGGCCTTGTGCAGGGTCGGTCCCCGAAGGAGGCGCATGGTGTAGAAGAGCCGGCCGTCGGACGTTCGGCCGCTGTCGTAGACCGGCACGATCCCTGGATGCTCCAGCCGCGCGGCGAGCACGGCCTCCTGCTCCATGCGGCGCTGATCTTCGGTCGCTGGGCCGTGGGTGACCTTGAGGGCCACCTCTCGATCGAGGCGTCGATCGAGGGTCGCCCGGACCTCGCCCATGCCGCCGAAGCCGAGCTGGCCCGCGTCCTGGTAGCGGTCCGCTTCGGGGACGTCGAACGGTGTGTCGTCGGTGGATTCGTCGACGACGTGAAGGGGAGCGCCGCTCACGGCGCGTCGGTCACTCACGTGGACTCACGCGGACTCACGGGGCTCACGTTCGGTCCTCGATGACGTCGCCGGGATAGGCGACGAGCTCGAGCTGCCCCGTACCGTCCGAGCGGACGAGATCGGTGCGCAGCCCGGCGGTGAGGAGCTTGCTGCGCAGGCGGGCGAGGTTGGTGTCCAGTCGGCTCCGCACGACGTCGGGCTCTTCCTCGGTGGGCCAGAGCTCGGCGGCCAGCATTCGCCAGGGCACGGGACCTCTGAAGGCGACCAACTCCGAGACCAGCCGCGCGAGCATTCCGCCGAGGTGCAGCGCGACCCGTTCCCGTCGATGAATGTGCACGCTGTCGAAGGTGGCGATGATGCGGAGCGGCTCGGCCACTCCCCCTTGGCGGGTGACCGACTGCCCCGCTCCCATCAGGGGGATCGCCACGAAGACGAGGGAGTGGCCGGGGAGCTCGAGCGTGTCCCCCGCGCCCACTGGCCGGGCCGGTCCGTCGGTCCGCCGGGCCCGCCAGCTCTCACCCTGGCTCCACACCTGGGCCGCGGCGCGCTGATCCCAGCCGCGCACGAGCCGCAGCGAAGGGGACGTGTGGATGGAGGCGACTCCGGGGAGCGCGCGGAGAGGCAGATCGGGCCCCTCGATCCCCAACACGTCGTCGGGGAGCACGACTTCAACCACCTCCAACTCGACCTGCGGGGCGAGGGTGATGACCAGCCCGGGCCGCAGCGGGACCCGGTCCACGGGCTTGCCATCGATGGCGAAGGCACCTCGCAGTCCGAGCAGGCACAGCTGCCCGCCGCGCAGGCTCACCATGGCGTGCGCCTCACTCACGCGGCCGTCGTCGAGGGGCAGGGCCACCGCGGGCTGGCGCCCGATGATGTCCCCAGGGACAAGCTCGTGGATGCCGCCGTCAGCGAGGCGCAGCAAGACGCGGGGATGCATGAGCAAAGTGTGGCACGGCGAGGTGGTCCTCGGACCCGATGACCGCAGTGAGAGCGTCCTTTGCGCCCCGAAGTGCGATCTTGCTTAGATCCGAATTCGGCGCTCGGCACCCAGGATCAAGGTCGTCTCGCCGCCCTGCGCGATACGCTCGACGCGATGGCAAGAGCACCCTGGGACCGCGGTGAGACCCCCGCGCCGGCGCCTCCCCCGCACCGGGCGCCCCGGCCTCCGGAGCTGGAGCCGGCGTGGGTCGCGTTGCTGCCGTCGGTGCAGTCTGGGCTGAGCGTGGTGCTGGTGGTGGCGGTGCTGTTCTGGGTCGCCGGCGCGTGGCTGTCGGGGCGCCCGCCGGCTCGGGCGGACATGGTCCCCGAGATTGAGCCCGCCCCGGTGCAGACCCCCATCGAGGCGGCCTCGTTCTCCTTCGACTACAAGAGCCGCACCTACGACGTGCAGCCGGTCGCGGACTACGAGCTCGTCGGGCTCGTGATGTCGCGCAACAACCCCCGCTCCGTCGCGGACGCGTACCACGACAGCGACTCCGTGGACACGCGGGACTGGTGCGTGATCTGGGGCCCCAACCTCGACATCCCGCTGCACCGGGTGTCCATCAAGAACTCGTCCTGGACGTGCTGGGTCCAGTGGCCCCGCGGCGTGGACTTCCACGTCGATGCCTTGTCGAACAACCACCTCATCACGGACTCGGACGCGATCCGCGCCCAGATCGAGCGGGTCCGTCCCGGTGATCAGGTTCGGGTCCACGGCATGCTCGTCAACTACGCGCCCGCCGACAAGCCGGCCTGGAAGCGGAACACCAGCACCGTGCGCACGGACGACGGCGGCGGCGCCTGTGAGGTGCTCTTCGTCGAGCAGATCGAGGTGCTGCGGCAGGGCACGCCGCTGCCGTACGCGCTCGCAGGGCTGGGCAAGTGGGCGCTGCTGGTGGCGCTCCTGGGCAAGCTGGGCCTGCTCTGGCTCAGGGTCGCGCGGGACGTCAGAGCAAGGCGCTGACTAGCTCTGCAAGGGCGGGCGCCGCGGTGAGCCCCGGGCTCTCGATCCCGGCCAGCGTCACCCAACCCGGGAGCCCGCGCCGGCCCTCCTCCGCGACCAAAAAGTCGCGCCACTCACCGGCCCGTGGCACCAGCTTGGCCCGCACTCCGGCCATGTCGGGGCTCAGATCCGCCTCGTCGAGCCATGGGAAGAGGCGCCGCCCGGCCTCCCAGAACACCCGGCGCTGCTCGGGCGAGGGCATCAGAGAGACGGGGGACGTGTCGTCCGGCGCGAAGCGACTGTCGGGCCCGAGCCGCAGGCCGCCTCCCACATCGAGGCAGCCGTGGATGCCCAGACCTGGGTCCTCTGCCCGCCCCACTGGATAGACGAGCCGCGACACCCGCCCCCGATGCCGGGCCGCCACCGAGAACCAGCTGCCCACACACGGGAACTGCCGATACCCCGCCTCCTGCACGTCGATCCCCACCAGCGTGGAGACCGCGTCCTGCCCCAGGCCCGCGGCGTTCACCACCCGCGCCGCCTCGAGGGAGTGGCGATCTCCGCCCTGCTCCACGTCGAGGCGGTACCCGCCAGAGCTGGGGCTCGCTCCGACCACCGCGGCGCCGAACACCACATCCGCGCCCCGCGTGGTCGCCTCGGCCTCGAACGACGCCGCGAAGGCGTGAGAGTCCACGATGCCCGAGCCCGGCGACCACAGCGCCGCCACGCCGGTGGTCGCCGGCTCCAGCTCGGACAGCTCGGCGCGGTCCACCACAGCGAGCCCCCGCACTCCGTTGGCCTCGCCGCGCGACCGCAGCTCCTCCAGCGCCGCGATCTGCGCCTCGTCGCTCGCCACGACGACCTTGCCCACCGCCGGCGCGGCGATGCCCAGCCGCGCGCAACGTTCCACGAGCAACACCCGGCCCCGCACGCAGGTGCGCGCCTTGAGGGAGCCTGGCGGGTAGTAGATCCCCGCGTGCACGACCTCGCTGTTGCGCGAGCTGGTCTCTCGGCAGATCCCGTCGTGCCGCTCCAGCACCAGCACCCGCCCAGGCCAGCGCCGGGCGAGCTGCGCCGCGACCGCGAGGCCTACCACGCCTGCCCCGATGACCACGACCTCGTAGTCGCTCGCTACGGCCGGCCCCAGGCGTCGAAGGTCGGCAAGCCGTCATGCATGTCCACCACCCGGTCGGCGTAGTAGATGTGGTGGGTCTGCACCGCGGCGTCGGCGCCGAACAGCGCGGCGTTCACCGCCTCGAGGTTGGCGTGCTCTATGCGCAGCTCGTTGTAGATGTGGCAGCCGCAGGTCGCGCAGCGGTAGCGGTTGAGGTAGCTCGACGTCCGGTAGCTGTGCAGCTCCCCCTCGAACGTGACCATCTCTGGCGCCCAGTAGGCGACCATCGCAAACGCGGCTCCGCTGGAGCGTCGGCACATGCCGCAATGGCAGTAGGTGCCTCCCTTCGGGGGCCCTTGCGTGGTGACGGTGATCGCCCCGCACTGGCAGTGAGCCTTCATTGCGCCTCCTCGGTGGGGGGCGTGGGCGTCAAGAGCAGCTCCGAGGCCCACTCGAGCTGCGGGAATCGTTTGTCGAGGGGGGAGTAGACATCCTCCTGCTCGCGCACGCCGTGGTGCTCCAGCACCGTCTTGAGCTTGCTGAAGACCTCAATGTGGCCGAGCACCGCAGCGCGTCCTTCGGGCCCGTCGGGCAGTCCGTCCAGCAGATCGCTCGCTCCCTGCAGGCTGCGGTGCAGGATGCGGTGGTCGCCGTCCACGATGAGGGCGAGCTTGGTCAGCGGCCCGCCCAGATCGCGCAGCAGCGGCAGGGTGTGGGCCTCTTCGGCGGCGAGGTGGGCCTCGAAGTGCGCTCTCAGTTGGCCGAGCGAGGCGCGCGACGCGGTGACCCTGCCGTCTACGGCCGCCCCGAGCATGTCCAGAAGCTGCGCCTCCAGAACATCGTGCGCGGCGCGATTTGCTTGCGAGAGTTTCACCGTGTGTGGGTCCTTCCGATTGAGATTCCGTGCCCTGCCTGATGGCCCGAAACGTGCTTCACTCGCGGGCGGAGGAACCATCATCGTGTCTCAGGTCCGAATTGCATCCGTCGCGGTGCTCAGCGTAGCGATCCTCGGCTTCTCCGGGTGCGTTGACCCCAGCACGCTTGACGGCCTGGTCGTCGCGCTCCCCCCGAGCACGCCGGACAACCTCAACATCACTCCGATCATCGTGGTGGCCCCGCGGGCGGCCAATGTCGAATACCGCTACGAGTGGTCCACCGACAACCCCGACTTCTCGTCGGTGATGGACACCGGGCAGATGTTCGGGGCCATCGTGGGCGGGTGGGCGACCCGACCCGGCGACACGTGGACGGTGCGGGTGGTCCCCTACGTCGGCTCGTTCAACAGCCCCATCGCAGAAGGCCCAGCGTTCGAGAGCACCACCCAGGTCACCGACGCCGGCCGCGACAGCGACAACGACGGGGACGGCGTCACCGAGAACCAGGGCGACTGCGACGACACCGACGTCAGCGTGTTTCCCGGCGTGGACCAGGACGGCGACGGCTTCCCGGGCTGCGCCTTTCAGTTTGCTGGCGCCCAACCGGTGGACTGCGATGATGGGGACTCGCAGATCAACCCGGGTCGCACGTTCGATGGAGACAGCACCCGGCCCATGCAAGATGACGACTGCGACGGCCTCATCGACGAGGACGCGGTGACCGACGCGGACTTCGTGATCACCGAGGTGATGGCGGAGTCGGACACTCTCGGCGGCGAGTGGCTGGAGGTGAACCACCTCGTGGACGCGCCCCGCCAGCTCCTCGGCTGGGAGCTAGGCAGCCCCTCCGGTGTCACTGCGCGGCTCGGCGCGGTGCTGCTCGATGGAGCTGGGCTCTTCGTGTTGTGTGCAGACCCGGCGGTCGCCCAGGATCTGGGGGTGTCGTGCGACAACACCGCTGGGTTCAGCGCCGACATTTTTGGGGCCGAGGGGCTGCGGCTCGCGGTTCCCCAGACCGCCAGCGGCACCGTGGTGGTGCAGGAGATCGTGCTCGATGGCTTGCCCGGGCAGGCGGGAGCGTCGGCCCAGCTCAGCGCCGGCAGCACCGCGACGCCGGAGGCTCCGGCCTTTCACGAGCTGTGGTGCGTCGCCACCTCGCCGTTTGGGTCCGAGCTGGGCACCCCGGGCACCGGGAACGTCGAGTGCGACTAGCGCTCGCGGCGCTCTAGGAGCGGCGGCGGCGCACTAGCGGCAGCAGCCCGAGCAGCAGGAGCGCGCTGATCCCGCCGCGTGCCTGGACCGCCGAGCAGCCGGCCGCCCCTGCGGGATCCTCCTCGCTGACGGCGACCACAGAGAACGACACCGAGGCCTCGCCAGCGGCGTCGCTCGAGGCAATCAGCTCGTAGTCGCCGGCGGGGAGCGCGGGGATGAGCATGCTGGCGTCGTGCCGGTTGGTGGCGTTCGGTTCCGTCGTCACCACGTCCTCGATGTCCCAGTAGCTACCGTTGCCCTCGACGACGAAGCTGGCGTCGGTCATCCAGCGCCCGTTGACGCTGACCGGCGTGGCGAGCTCTGCCACAAGCTCGTCCGGCGTCATCGCGTCCAGCTCCAGGTTGGGCACGTCAGCCTGCTCCACGAAGGTCAGGGCATCGGGGACCGTCGCGGTGCCCGACGGGCCAACCACCTGCACATCGACGGTGTCGCCCGCGGCGACGCCGACCATGGACGCGCTGGGCGAGCTGACGATGTAGATACGGCCTGCGTCGACCTGCTCCCAGCCCACCCAGACGTCCCCCACAAACACATCGGTGATGGTGTCGAGGTTGCCGCCCTCAATCACGACCTCTACCCCGCCGTCCATGGGCACGATGCTCGGGGACACCGACGTGATCATGGGCGCGTCGCTGACGGGCGGTTCGCCGACCGGGTTGCCCTCGTCGTCGGTGTGCGCGGTGAACGGGAGCGGCAGGATGGTGCTGGACCACTGGAAGCCATGCAGCAGCACTGCGCTGTCCCACACGCCGTCAGCGACATCCTCGATGCTGATGCTGACCGTGATGACGTCGAGCGCCGCGACGGGGACCGAGGTGACGATCCAGCCCGTGGCGCCGTCCTGGTCGAACCCGGTGCCCACCAGGTCCAAGGGATTCGTGACGGTGAACAATGCGTTGTTCACGGTGACCGGATTGCCAGCGCTGTCGAACGCCGCCTGGCCGGTGAACGCGGCTCCAGACACGTTGATCTCAAACGTGTCGTTGTAGGAGTCGCCTACCCACTCGGGGTACTCCCGGCTGAAGAAGTTGCTGCGGATCAGGAAGCTGTTGGTGCCCGCTGGAACGGTCAGCTGCCAGGTGATCTCGACCCGGTCGCCGGCCGATGTGTCGGCGCCGGTGCCCGGGTGGTCGTAGTCCTGCATGGCGGTGATGTTGGCCACATTGCCCGTGCTCAGCAGGCACATGTCCGAGCCGCCGATGTTGGTGAAGGAGGTCCACGCGCCCAGCGCGGTCCTCACGCCCACCATCTGTTCGTTCCCATCGGTGAGCGCGAGCGAGCTGACACTGCTCCCGGGGACGCCGAGGGCGGTGGAGCAGTCCTGGGCCGTGGCGGCGACCGCCGTCAGCGGACTCAGGCTGAGCAGGCAGGAAGCGACAAAGATGGTGCGCATGGAGTGAACCCTCCGCTTGCTGCGCTTGCGCCGCAGCAGCGCAGGCAAGAGCAGGACCAGCGCCCAGAACGTACCCGGTGATCTGCCCTGGCTGCAGCCGGTATTTGGAGCCGGCTCGTCGGCCTGGGCGCCGGCGACGACCTCGAACGAGCCGCTGTCGGTGGAGCCGTCTGTCCCGAGGCCCCGCACTTCGTATAGACCCTCCTCGAGCGCGGCGACGGTGAAGGTGGACTCGTCGTCCCCGGCGGCGTTGAGCTGAGTCGTCTCGGCGAGGCCGATGTCCTGGGTGAGCGCGATCCCGTCGCGGTGCAGGCTCCACAGGACTCCGCTCAGCCCCTGGCCATCCACCGCCAAGATCACGGAGACGCCCGCAGGCACCCGGGGCGGGTAGACCGAGTCGATGGACAGCGGCAGCACCGCGTCTTCGGAGTAGCTCAGCGCCTGGGGGAGCATGCTGACTCCGTTGGGCGAGCTCACCCGCAGGGACACCGAGCCCCCGCCGGGCACGCCGACGTCGACGGCCGAGGGGGCCTGCGGGATGATGAGCGTGTTCTCGTCTACGAACTCATAGGTGTCGATGACGAGATCGCCGAGGCGCACGGTCACGTCGTCGGTGAACTCCGCCCCGAGCACGGTCAGCGCGGGTCCGCCGTCCAGCGGGATGAGGTTGGGGGCGATGCTCTGCACGATGGGCGCAGGGTCGGGATCGGTGGGGTCGGGGCCGATGGGGTTGCCGTCGTCGTCGGCGTGGGCGGTGAACGGCAGCGGCAGCACGGTCCCTGACCAGGCGAACCAGTCCACGAGCACGGCGGAGTCCCACACTCCGTCGGCGGAGTCCTGCACGCTGAGACTGACCGTGATGGTGTCGAGCGGGGTGACGGGGACCGCCGTGACGAGCCAGCCGGTGGCGCCGCTGCCGTCGAAGCCCGTGCCCGTCAGGTCGGACGGGTTCGTCGCGGCGAACAGCACCGAGTTGATCTGGATGGGGTTGCCGTAGCTGTCAAAGGCGGCTTGTCCGCTGAATGCAGCCCCGATCACGCTGATCTCGAACGTGTCGTTGAACTCGCTGCCGACCCACTCGGGGTACTCCCGGCTGAAGAAGTTGCTCCTGACCTGGAAGCTGTTGATCCCCGCCGGGACGACCAGATCCCACGTCACCTCCACGCGATCCCCCGCCGAGGTGTCGGCCCCCACGCCCGGGTGGTCGTAGTCCTGGCCCAGAGTGATGTCGCTGGCGAGCCCCGTGGTCAGCAGGCACATCGTGCCCCCGCCCGCGCCGGGCAGCGGCGCCCACGGGCCCAGCGACGAGGCGACCCCTATCATCAGGTCGTTCCCGTCGGTGCGAGACAGCCAGCTGATCTCGCTGGACGGCACACCGATCGCGGTGGAGCAGTCCTGGGCGGTGGCGGCGGAAGCCGCGCCAGGGGTCATCAGCAGGAGCGCGAGTCCGGCGCAGGCAGAGCGAGTGGTCATTGGAGTCCCCCGGTTGTCTTCGTTCTCAGCAGCCTACTCCCCGAAGTCGCCGTCGAGCGGCGCATCGAACCGCCGCTTCGTCCACTGCTCGGGCGCGACGGCTTGCCCGCCGACCACCATGCCCCAGTGCAGGTGCGGCCCGGTGCTCTGTCCGGTGCTGCCCACCTCGCCGAGCTTGTCGCCCGCGTCCACCAGATCACCCACTGCCACGTCGATGGCGCTGAGGTGGTTGTACGAGGTGGAGACGCCGTCGGCGTGGTTGACGATGACCGCGTTGCCGTAGATGTGCAGGAGCTCCGCGAGCACGACCTTGCCGGGCCCCGCGCTCAGCACGGGCGTGCCTGACGGCGCGGCCAGGTCGGTGCCCAGGTGGTGGCGCACGACTCCGGTGTTGTAGGTGCGCACCTTGCCGAACGCCGACGTCAGGCGCCCCTGGACCGGCGTGACGAACAACGCGTCGGGGACCGGTAGGCCCACCTTGGTGCCGTAGGCGTCCCCGCGAAGGGTGTTGCTCGCCTTGCTCTTGTCCTTGTCCTTCATGTCGGACTGCTTCTTCGGCGCCAGCACGATGTACCCGCCGTTGGGGAAGTCCGTGGCGTCCACCGTCAGCGTGCCTTCCCAGCGACCGATGTTGCCGGCCTCGTCCCGCGCCTCGATGACGAGCGGGGTGTCGCCGGGCTTCGCCTTGACGCCGATGCCGGCCAGCGCCCGCAGGGTCACGGCGTCGTCGAGGACGGTGACGCCAGAGAGCTTCTCGCCGTCGAGCTCCACCCAGGGATCCGCGATGGGCTCCGAGCTGCGGGCGAAGATGGCGGTTGTCAGGCCCTGGGCGCCGACCTTGCTGGACTCCGCGAGCGTCAGCGTGGGCGGGGTGGCGTCGATCACCAGCATGCGGGTGATCTGCATCCGGTTGGCGGGCCACGCGCGGTCGCGGATCGACAGCGTCATCACGTGCTGCCCGTCAGTCAGGCCCCCGAGCTTGAGCTGGCTGCGCAGGACCTGGCCGTTCTCCTCCAGAGTGAACTCCTGGGGCACGCCGTCCACCTCCAGGGTCGTGGTGCCCCCAGCGAAGCGGTCCTGCACGCGGATGTCGAGGTTGGGGTTGCCGCGCAGGGCGTACAAGGGAGCTTGTCCCATCGTGACCTTGTCCATGCCTGGAAGGGCGGGGTCGATGGTGCGCCAGATCTCCTCGGTGACTTCGGGGGCTTTGCGGTCGAGCACCCGGGGGCCCACCACCAACGCCACCACGACCCCGGCCACTGCTGCTGCGATTCGCGTCTTCATCGTTCGCCCCTGTCGATCCGTCTATCGCGCGGCGCCAGGCCCGAACGGCCCGTCGTGCCACCACATGAACATCAGCAGCGTCCACAGCGGCTTGCGTTGATCGCGCTGCCCGCTCAGGTGCTGGGAGATGAGCTGGTCCACCGCCGGTTGTGAGAACAGCCCAGTGGCCCCCGCTCTTCCCTGGCTCAGCGTCTCGAGCAGCAGCTCGCGCCACGGCCCGTGCAGCCACTTCGCCACCGGCATGCCGAAGCCCTTCTTGCGGCGATCGATGACCCGGTTGGGCAGCCGCGGACGGATGGCGCGCTTGAGGATGTACTTGCTCTCGCGGCCGCGCAGCTTGAGCTCGGGCGGGATCCGGGCGGCCATCTCCACCAGTCGGTGGTCGAGGAACGGGGTGCGCACTTCCAGCGAGCTGGCCATGGACGCGCGGTCCACCTTCACCAGGATGTCGTCACCCATGTAGGTGCGCAGATCCTGGTAGGTCAGCGCCTCGAGGAAGTTCGCGCCCTGCTTCTTTGCGTGGGCGTGGTGGGCGCGCAGCTCGGTGAAGGGGCCGTCGTCCCCGAGCTGCGCCAAGGCGTCGCGGCTCAGCACCGAGGGCAGCTCGTCCGCGAGGAAGGCGCCGAGGAAGGTCGCGTGGCGGTCCGGCGCGGGCATGTGCGCTCCGGCGAGGAAGCGGCGGGCCATGTAGTCGGGCGTGATGTTCTCGTAGCTCGACGGGAGCAGCGCCAGCGACCGGGACGCGGCCCGCAGCAGGCGGCCCGAGCCCGGCACATGCTCGAGGCGGCGGGCAATGGTCTGGGCGAGGTAGGTGGGGTAGCCCGCGAACAGCTCGTCGGCGCCGTCGCCGCTGAGCACCACGGTGACGCCTTCGTCGCGCACGGTCTGCGCCAGGAAGTGGGTGGGCAGGATGGAGGCGTCGGCGAACGGCTCGTCGATGAAGCCGCGCACTCGGTCGAGCACGTCGCCGAACAGGTCGTTGCGGAACGTGCGGGCGGTGTGGATGGACCCGATGTGGGCGGCGACGGCGCGGGCGTAGTGCGACTCGTCGAACGACTGCTCGTCGAAGCCGATGGAGAAGGTGCGCAGGTCGGGGACGAGCTCGGACATGAGTGCGGAGACGGCGGAGCTGTCTACGCCTCCGCTGAGCAGCGCTCCGATGGGGACCTCGCTGACGAGGCGCACGCGCACGGCTTCGCGCAGGGCGTGCAGCATCGGGTGGGCCCAGTCGCCGTAGGTGTCGCGGCCCGCCTTGGGAAGGGGGAGCCCGGGGTGGTGCCAGTCATCGCGGTCGCGGGTGAAGCGCAGGTCCCAGTAGCGGGTGCGGGTCTGGGTGCCGTCGGCGGTGATGGAGAGGTAGTGGGCGGGCTCGAGCTTGCCCAGGTCTCGATAGATCGAGCGCGGCGACGGCACGTACTCCAGGGTGAGGTACCGGGCGAGCGCGCCGACGTCGATGTCTCGGCGGACTGCGGGGTGGGGCAGCACGGCTTTGAGCTCCGAGCCGAAGACAACCGTGTCGCCGAACGTGCCGACGTACAGCGGCTTGATGCCAATGCGGTCGCGGGCGAGGTGCAGGGTGCGGTCGCGGGCGTCGAAGATCGCGAAGGCGAACATGCCGTTGAGGCGGCCCAGCAGGCCCTGCATGCCCCACTCTTCGAAGCCGTGGGGGAGGACCTCGGTGTCGCC
>Ga0222662_1000558_pt1 | contig 28625 bp, 21 predicted proteins | sample AntAcemetagen600_FD_179821 | JGI IMG/M metagenome (GOLD analysis project Ga0222662, IMG submission 179821) | Saline water microbial communities from Ace Lake, Antarctica - #600 | ecosystem: Environmental > Aquatic > Non-marine Saline and Alkaline > Saline | place: Antarctica: Ace Lake... | reverse complement strand
ACCTCGATCGATACCGGTCGATCGTCCATGGCGGGATCAGACGCGAATCCGTGCTGGTCATCGGCGCCGGCATCGCCGGATCACACGCGGCACGGATCCTGCATGACCACGGCCACCTCGTCACCGTCCTCGACAAGAGCCGAGGCCCCGGTGGCCGCTCCAGCAGCCGCCGCGGCGACGGCACCCGGCACGACCACGGCTGCCAGGTGCTTCGGTTGCGGGGCCCCGCCCTTCAACGACTTTCAGAAAGCTGGGAGGAGGACGGCGTGATCGCCCGCTGGAACCCGCGAATCCTCCGGAATGGCTCGGTCCTTCCACGTCCACGGGAGCCATGGTTCGTGGGGACGCCGGGGATGAATGAACTGGTTCGTCACCTGCAGCGCGACCTTTCAGTCGAGTTCGGCCGCCGCGTCACCCGACTGGCGAAGACCACCACGGGCTGGCTCGCATTCGACGACGCCGACTCGAAGCTTGGGGAAGCCGACCGGATCATCGTCGCGACCCCCGCCCCTCAGGCTGCGGACCTGCTTCGAACCGCCGGGATCAACGCTGATCTGCTCGACGCCGTTCGATTCGATCCGACCTGGACGCTGCTGCTCGATGGAATCGAACACGACCCCGGCTTCGACGTCGCGGTCGACCCGAGCCCCGGTCTTCGCTGGATGGCGCGAGAAGCTTCACGCCCCGGCCGCGCCGACGCGGGGTGCTGGACCGTCAACGCGACCCCCGAATGGTCTCGAACCAACCTCGACGCGGATTCCGAAGTCGTCGAGCAAAGCCTCCGGTCCGCCGCCGGCGCGGCCCTCGGTGTCACGATCGATCACCCCGGCCGGGTCCACCGCTGGCGATACGGGCTCGTCGACGCCCCGCTCGGCCGACCGATCCACATCGACCCATCGAGCGGCGCGATCGCCTGCGGAGACTGGTGCCTCGGCGGACGCGTCGAACACGCCTTCCAGAGTGGCGCCGCAGCCGCCGGGAGCCTTCTCTGCGACCCGTCGTTCGCAACCGCCGATCCGGGCGACGCGATCGACGAAGGACTGTTCGCAAGGGTTTCGGAATGAGCCGACCGCCACTACCGAGGCGGACCTGCGAATGCTGTGGGCGAACCTTTGCGTGGCGCCGTAAATGGGCCCGAGACTGGGAACGGGTTCGCTACTGCTCGGACCGATGTCGTCGCTCGGGAACCAGTGCGATCGACCGCCGGCTCGAAGAACGGATTCTCGAGCGGCTCGACGCCGGCACCGCACGCAGCACCACCTGCCCCTCCGAGATCGCCCGGTCGATCGACCCCGCAACCTGGCGGGAGCATCTTGAACCGGTCCGGCGAGCGGCCCGCCGACTCGTCGCCGCCGGCCGCCTCGAGATCCTCCAGAATGGCCGTGCCGTCGACCCCGATACCGCGCGTGGCTCGATTCGACTCCGACTGATTCGCGATCGGTGAATCCAATCGCGGTGGCGACGCAGAGCTCGGTATCGGTCACCACGGACAAGGTGACCAACCAAACCACCCTGCCTCGACATCGTTCGGCGATCGAAGGATGATCCACGACGCCCGAACTTGCGACGAGCTCGAAGAGACCGCCGACGCTGATGAATCACGCACGCCTGCCTTCGGCCAGCCGCGGATCGAGGCAACGGCCCGGGAGATTCTCCTCGCGATCGGCGAAGACCCGGATCGCGAAGGTCTCATGGACACGTCTCGTCGAGTCGCCGGAGCCTGCAGAGAAGATGTTTGCTGGTCTGGGCGAATCCCCGGCGCGACATCTCGCCCGCCAGTTTCCGCAGGACGGCAGCGCCCCCGTGATGGTCACCAACATCCCCTTCACGAGCATGTGCGAGCATCACCCGCTCCCGTTCAGCGGCGTGGCCCATATCGCGTACCAGCCGCAGCATGGGCGAGTGGTCGGCCGCTCCAAGCTCGCCCGAACGGTCCAGATCCTCGCCCGCCGACCACAACAGCAGGAACGCCTGACCCAGCAGGTCCGAACGGCCATCGAGGAACACATTGACCCCGCCGGCGTTCTTCTGATGCTCGAGGCCACGCATTCCTGCATGCAGATTCGCGGCGCGAAGGCCCACGGTGCCGCCATGAAGACCCGATCCGTCGGCGGCCGCTGGGAACGCGACGCCGCGACCCGCCGCGAGATTCAGGAGATGATGGCCGGAAAGTCATTCCGACCTTTCTCCTGGATCGAACATGTCTTGGAAAAACACATCCGGGTCACCGGTCCGTCCCGGACGGGACAGCGAGGCCCAGTCCATCGCGAGGATACCGCTCAAAATCTCAAGCGGGGAGCATGCGCCCGCATGTTGAAAAGACAACAGAAAAGATGAAACGCTCGGCAGTCACGCCCTCCGCTGCGCCGTCCCTACGACCGCCGAACGCTTTAGAACGTTTTTCATGCACGAAAGCAACCCTTGCGACACTCGACCCTGCATGCCCGCTACTGAGAGTCGACCTGGACAAGGCATGGCTGGCTAGAACCATGCCAGGCCTTGCCTCCAAAGCCGGCGACGAGCAGCCCTGAGAGACGGAACCGCGCCGAACGCGTCGCGCACTCACATGCCGACTCCACCCGGCATTCACCCCAGGAGACGAGATACGCCGATATGTGCCGATTCGCCGGGTTGGCGAGCACCGAGCTTCGCTCGATCGGACCAGGCAACTTCGCCAGAAAGTCGAGGCATCATTCGCCACGGGCAATTTCGCTCCTACACTCTTCAAAGGGCTTGAACCCCGGGATTCATCGGGTTGACCGCATCATCGCAAGGACCAAATGAACGCCATAACCATCGCCCGAGACACCTGCCTCATGATCGCCGCGCTCTCCTGCCTCGCCTCTTCAACGGTCGTAGCGCAGGACACCCTGCTCTGGAGCGACGAGTTCAACGGAACCGGCGCCCCCGACCCCGCGACCTGGACCCATGATCTCGGGGACCTCGGGGTGAACAACGAGCTCCAGATCTACACCGACTCGCCTCAGAACGTTCGGGTCGTGCGAGGAAACCTCGCGATCCATGCCCGACGAGAAGCCGACGGACACTTCACGTCCGGCCGAATCCGAAGTGAGGGCAAGGTCATGTTCCAGTACGGAACGGTCGAGGCCAGGATCAGGATTCCCGATCTCGCCGATGGCCTGTGGCCCGCGTTCTGGACCCTCGGAAACGACATCTCAAGCGTCGGTTGGCCGAGGTGTGGCGAGATCGACATCCTGGAGATGGGCGGCGGCGAAGCCCTCGCGAACGGCGAGGTGAACCGTCGGGTCTATTCGACCGCACACTGGGACTTCGACGGCGCCTACGCAAGCTATGGCCAACAACGGACGACCGCCGAAGACCTGAGCAACGACTTCCACGTCTTTCGACTTGAGTGGACGCCGAACGCCATCCGAACGTTCGTGGACGGCCAGCAGGTCTGGGTGATGAATATCTCCAACCGGGACGCGATGAGCGGGCACGAATTTCACGCACCGCACTTTCTCATCATCAACCTGGCGGTCGGAGGCTCGTTCACCGGGATCACCAATCCGAACGGCATCACCGCGACGCTTCCCGCGGCGTATCTCGTCGACTACGTTCGGATCTACGACAACGGGCACACCATCCTGAGCGGCCCCGGGCTCGATCCCGAATGCCCGGGCGACATCACGGGCGACGGCGAGGTCGACGCGGCGGACCTCGGGATCCTGCTCGCCCTTTGGAACACCGACGGCAAGAGCAGGCCCGAAACGGACGTCAACGGCGACGGCACCGTAAACGCCTCGGACCTCGGACTCCTGCTCGGCGCCTGGGGCGTCTGCCCCTGAGCGAATTCGACACGATCGCACCAACACATCAGCCCGCCTCGACCACGCGTCGGGGCGGGCTTTCTCTCGGTGAGTTCCGACTCGATCGCACCCGGAGTTGGACGCGTTGGCGTCCAACGTGCAACAGACGCCACACTCGCGACGCCTTCCTCATGAGGGGGGCGGATTCCGGATGGTTGTCGGGTGTTTCCCAAGCTGAATGTCGACGGTTCGAACCCGTTCACCCGCCTTCATCTAAACCGCCCGAGGGCTTTGGGTGCCCCCCCTCCCTTCGGCCCCCCAGCATGATCCTGGATGCCACCGGAGCTTCAGGAGAAACGCACACGTCAGCAACGCGGAACGCCGCATCCGAACCGGATGCGGCGTTCCGCGTATTCTGGAATGGGTCAATCCCGAATCGCGTCCAGCCTCAACCCACGAAGTTTCATCAACGGCCCCGCCAACTTTCCGCTGGTCATCGATACGAGGTGATCGCCTGCGGAGAGCGTGATCGTGCCGAGTACATGCTCGGCATGGTCATCCCAGGACGCGGTGGCGTGAACGATCGCCGTCAACTCCTGCGACCTGCCATCCAAACTCACACAAGCAACACCAAAGGAGGCACCTGCTTCGGTCGCTGGGCACGAAGACGTCACGAGCACGTCGAAGGTTGTCTCGACGGGAACCCGGATCTTCCATTCCGCCGCATCGGTCGAAGTACGCCAATACCCCAGGGCATCGCGCTCGGGCTCATAGCGAAGCTGCGTGCCGCGAATCCGCGCCGATTGTCCGGTCAGCTGAAAATCTCCGCTCGGATCAGCCTCGACCGGTCGCCCGGCTCCAAGAGACATCAGCGATTGTAGTTCCTCGAGATGGCGGCTATAAATCTCTCTCGGGTCACAGTCGTTCTGCTTGCACAGCGCGGCGGCCATCCCAACGATTTCTCCCATCGCCCCAGTGGTCTTCATCACGCGAACCGCACCGAGGGCTTCGTGGGTGACACTAATGTCGCGTCCAGCCATGAAGAGGTTCCGGATGTTCCGACTGTAGAGGCAGCGATACGGAACCCAATACGGCCCGGCATATTCATAGCCTTCGCCACGCGTGAAGTCCGCGATGAATTCCTCACCCTCATGACCTTTGCTGTATTTCGTGTTCGGATGGTGAGTGTCAATTCCCCAGGTGCACGGCACGCATCCATCTACGAATCGGACCCCATCGCGGAGATCCTCACCGGTTAACACCACGTCACCCAGTAGCCGGCGGGACTCTCGCTTTCCCGCGATGTACGCGACCCAGTTGAGCCGATGGGCCGGATACCGCCCTTCGACGTTCTTGATGGCATCCCATGCCCCGTACATGGCGCGGAAATTCTGATCGCGAATCCGCTCCATGTCATTGATGGGATCACGATCGAAACCGGACTCCCAATACCACTGCCCAAGGCTGATTGGCGCCGTACCGGGCTCTGGCGACGTCGCGCCTTGAGCCCGACCGGGAAACGGCTTGTCCACCAGATCAACGGCCCACGGACAGTTCGGAAACGTCGCCTCCTCGCACGCCGCTTCGAGTTCGGAAGACAAAGGATCCTCGTCTTCGCACAGACACTTGATGTTCCAAAGGTTGCTCGCGCCCATGTGACCGATTTCGGTCTGTTCGAAATCGGCGTGGGCAAGGAAGCCCAGCGAAGCGTCGCCGGTGCTGTCGAGAAACCACCGTCCTTGGATCAGACCCCGCCGGCCAGTGCGGACGTCCTGACATACGACGGCCTTGACCACCCCGCCCTCGACGATGACTTCGTTCATCCGCTGGTCGAGAAAGAGCGTCAGATTCGGTTCCGCGCCCGCGACCCGCAACTTGCGGTCATCGTCGAACACGTCGGCAGATTGCGCGTTGTGAGAATCCGACCGTCGTTCAGGGACGAGTTCCATCACCACGTCTCCGACGCGGGGCCACGGCGCCTGATTGACATGCCCTTGGGGCCAAACCCTCACCTCCGAACTTGAGTTACCACCGAGGACCGGGCGGTCCTGAACCAACGCGACCGACAGCCCGAGTCGTGCCCCGGTCACCGCCGCACTGGTGCCGGCCATACCACCGCCGATCACCACGAAATCAAAGGCTCCGAAGACCTCTGGTTCTTCTGAAAATCCCAGCAGTTCGCGTCGAAAACGACGCAGCGCTTCCGGTGAATTCGGGGGAACGTCCCCGCCTTCCGGTACCAGGAGCACGGCATCGCAGCGACCCTCAAATCCGGTCAAGTCGTGGAGTTCGACAACGACCCGATCTCCCAGCGTGACATCACCACCATCCTGCCAGTGCCACGGATCTCCGTCCGTCCCAAAAGTGGTGGCCAGCGGCTTACCGTCGATCAAAACCTGAAAACGACCAGGCGCACCGGGCGCCTTCCAAGGCGCCACCCAGTCGCGAGTGCGAACCCACACCCTGTGTCGTCCCGGCGAAGAAACTTCCGCCACCGTCCGCGCGTCCGCGACCGGACGCCCCATCCCATGGGCCAGTAGGAACGGCGACCCCATGAGATCCATGAACTGCTGGTCAAGGACCCAGCCACCGAGTTCGTCGAAGGCTTCTGCCTCGAGTAGGAGCGGCTGGTCGTCGGCCCGACTTTGAGATGAGAGAAAAAAGCCCAGCATTGCCGCGATCAGCAGTGCCGCGAATTCTGGGGCGCCGAAGGCAGGAAGTTTCATGCGATACTCCTGACGTGGAATCGATACGATCCTGGCCACTCACCTCGGTGAGCGGCCTCGGATCAGTCCCCCCGCTTCCAACCACCCCGAGTATTGGAAGTTCCGGGCAGACCCGGCCGATCCTTCCAATCCGGATTGCGGAACCGATACAACACCAGCGGCAACGCCACCACCGTGATGAAGACCGCCAGCAAGGACAACGTAAAGGTGGACCCATCCATCGCCATGTCCTTCGTGGCTGGCGGCCAGAACATGATGACGATCCCCGCGACCGCGGTGATCCCGCCTCCGCCGGCCACCAACAGAAGGCCAGGCATGCCGCCCGGGATCACGAATGCCCGGGGGACATCCGGCTGCCGGATTCGCAACACGATGACCGAAACGAACATTAAGACGTACATAACCAGGTAGACCTGAGCCGAGGCGATCGTCAGGAAGTAGAAAATACGATTCAGGTCGAAGAAGAGCATCAGCAGGCAGAGCACCGACACCACCCCCGCCTGAAGGAGCATGACGTTCCGAGGCGCGCCGCCGGCGGTCGTCCGTTGGAATAGCGGCGGGATGAGACCATCCTCCGCGGCGACCCGAAGAGATTCGGTTGGCCCGATCACCCACACCATGATGTGGCCGATCATGCCCGCGAGGGCGAGTCCGGCAAGAATGGACACCATCCAGCCCCAGCCGAGCGGACCGAGCACCTTCGAAAAGACCTGGAGCGTCCCGGCGGCAAGGTCGACCTCCTCGACCGGAACGAGCACCGCGACGCTCAACGCCCCGAGGACGGAGATCGCGAGCACCAGCACGCCGGAGAAGAGCAAGGAGCGTGGGATCGATCGCTGCGGATCCCGCACGTGCCGGAAGTGGACCGAATTCACCTCGAGCCCGGAGAGGAACGAGAATATCGCAACCACGCCGACGACCTCGCCGATCGAGTCGATCCGAGGCACGAAGCCGGACCACTCCAGCGGGATGGCCGATTCGCGGCCCGATCCCAGCCACCAAGCAGCGAGCCCGATCGCGAGAAAGACCGGAAGCAGGGTGCCGAGGTAGAGCAACGCGGTGGTCAACCAACCACTGATGCTCAAGCCCTTGAAGTTGATCAACGTCGCCGCCCAGAAGATCCCGAGACTCACCACGACCTTGAACCAGCCGACGTCATGCATCTCCGGGTCGATCGCGTAGGACAGCGAGACCGCACAGACCGCGAGGACCGTGGGATACCAGACGAGAATCTGAATCCACTGGCACCAGATCCCCATAAACGCCCAACGCTCCCCAAGTGCCTCGCGAATCCAGCGATAGACACCCCCGTCATGGGGCCAACCGACGCCCAGCTCCGCCGCGACGAGGCCGACCGGCAGGAAGAAACAGAGCGTGAAGAAGGCGTAGTAGACGACGAGTGGCAGGCCGAAGGAACCGGCGAGCGGAAGCCCTTCGAGCCCCACCACCACCGCGGCGCTCATCATCGCGAGAACGAAGAGGGAGATTGGGCGACGGGGAGTTGACGATTCAGCGGCCATAAATATGACGTTATCCGATCAGTTGGAACCCCGTGCCGCAAAGACGCCGACACAACGCATGAATTACCCGAACTCCCCCGAGGCGATCAGTGGTGGCGGCACCAACCGGATATCCAACCTGACCGCCGAGTCGACCGTCCGGGACGCCTGAGAACCTCGTCGCCCAGTTGAAGCACCATCCCCGACGTTGAGGCTCCCCGAGATGACGACAACGGCCGGCTCCCCGAGGGAACCGGCCGTCGATGAATGAATTTGAACGTCAACGAGACGTGAACCGTCCGGACTCAGGCGTCGCAGCCCCAGTCGCCCAGGAGAAGCCCGAGGTCGGCACCGTTGACCTGCCCGTCGTCGTTGAGATCACTGAAGCACCCGGGGCCCTTCTTGCCACACGGACCCCACGCACCGAGCATGAGTCCAAGATCCGCACCGTTGACTTCGCAGTCGCCGTTGAGGTCGCCGATACACGGGCACGAAGGCAGGATCGGCTTGAAGGTCGCGATGAATCCCGCACGGTTGATGTTCCGGGGATTGTTCGGGTTGTCGGGCTGATCGATGTAGAGGTCATATCCCCAGCCGAAGGTGAATCCCGCTTCGGTCAGGAACGGTCCCGTGGTGTCTCCGAACTCGATGTTCTGGGTGCCGTCGAGACGCTGGAACCAGTACTCCACGTTCACGAAGACGTTTCCGGGCAGGCTACCGACATCGACGCCGTCCACCGGGAAGCCGGGCACCTGGTAACCGTTACCGAGGTCGATCACGAAGTCGGTCCCATTCTCCGGCCCACCGGCGGTCTGTACGACCAGCGGCGTGGCATCGGTCACGAATGGAGATCCGTCCTGGGTGAAGACCTCCACCGCGACGCTGTAGCTTCCGTCGGACTTGTTGAAGGTCGAGGTGACCTCCATCCCGAAAATGGTGGCCGCACCAGATGCCGCGTCGTAGAGCGGAACGGCGGGACCGTTGACGACCGGGAGGAACGGATTGCCCGGAAATTCATAATTCGCGCCGAGCGTGTTCGCACCGCCGAGCACGAATTCCTCGGGCAGGTAGGCGATGGCCGCTCCGCCGGAATAGGTGTCTACACCACCGGCATGAGAGGTGGCGGTGGTGGCGCCGAAGGCGGCCATTCCGGCAAACAGGGTGTACACAAACAACTTGTCATGAACCATGGATACTGCGCTCCTCTATTTTCTACGGATGTTCTCACAGGGAGGGAATACCCTGTTTCTGAAAACTTAGAGTAGAGGCCAAGATCGAATTCCCGAACGATAAAGCTGACATTCGTGAGGAACGTGTGTTTATTTCGGCCGCCGCAACCGGTAAAGCCGGTTTTTATGAAGAAAACCACCAACGACAGCACGGCTCCCACCAGCCTGGCACCGCGAATCTCGACGGAGGTGGGAATCCGATAAGCGGCCTGAGCACCAACGCGATGAACCGCCGTTTGTGGATCGAGCCGCTGATCGAGACCGCCATCCAGCCTCATGGCTGTGGACGAAGACCCTCTTTATGAGAACGGCCGATAGACCAGAACGAGGGTGCTGGGCCCCTCGATCAATCCCATGATGACCAACCACTCTAAAGGAATCGAGGGTCTTGAATGCTGCATCTGGAATCGATCACTGGCGGCCTACTGCGAGGATCCATCCGAGTCTCGATACGTCATCCCCCTGGTCGCGGACGTACCGAAGAATTCACCTTCGGGTGGGCGATACGACATCAACGATGCGCGGACTTTTAACCGCGTCGGGTTTGTCGCGACCTTCGCCGCCGTGTCCTGGAAAAGCCACCGGGGATTCGGTGATCTCAATGAAGACGGCGAAGTCAACGCCGCCGACATCGGGCTGATCGTCGGTGCATGAGATATTTGTCCCTGATCCTCGATCGTCTCATCTCTCCACGCAAATCAACCTCCGCTTCGGCAGGGGTTTTTGATCGCGATGCGTGACCCCACCCTTTGAGATCCCGTGGAACGCTCCGCTTCTGCTAGCCTGCGACCATGGCCAAACCAAAACGAAAGAAGAAGAAACCCGGTTCCGGACGACCAAACGTCGAGTTCGATCTCGATGCGGCCTTGGTCGAGATCGACGCCACACGCCAAACGCTTTCGACGGAGAAGGTCGGACCCGAATGGGGTGCCATGCAACGTCTTCTCTTGAAGGCAAAGTCTGACTCATCCACGGTCGCCCGCGCCGTGGCAGGGCGAGATCTTGAATTGATTGACCAGTTGATCGCGCAACTTCGCAATCCCGAGCTCGAGATCACCAACTCCCAACCGGAGATCGAAGCCGGCCCCGAGATCCCCGTGGAGATCCGCCGAGACGCCATGCGGGCGTACCGAAAGCGAATGAAATTGACTCGGCTTGATCTTGAATCGAAACTCGGTCGAAGCCCACTCACCAGCGGCAAGGATGCCGATTTCGATGCGATCATTCCACCGAACACATTCCCCCCAGAGGTCTGGTGGGCGTTGGCTGCGAGCGGCGAATTGGAATCGACCGGCGACGGCTTTTATAAGATCCCGACGCAACGACGCGACTTCTGAGGGACCGAAGCACGGCGCATTTTCAATGCCGACTGGATCAGCCTGCTGATTCCTTGGAACCTTCACGCAAGAGCCTGACCAACCAAACGTCGACGACGAAAGGGACCAGTGGTAGTACTGCTCCCGCCAGACCGGCAAGCAACAGGCCATTGGAGAGCGGCACCGCTCGTCGGCCCACCAAGAACATCAAGACCAAGACCACGAAGAGCAGCCCATGAATCGGGCCGACCACGGAGACCCACTGGGGTTGATCGGCAAAGTATTTCATCGGCATCGCCACGAAGAAAAGTACCAACGTGGAGATACCCTCGATCAGACAGATCGCGATCAGCCACTTCAGGAGTGCTCGATTCATCTTCTACATTTCCCGAGTTGATTCAATCGACAGAATCGATGGGTACCGGCTGGTCTACGACCACCGCGGTCCGACCCGCATGTCGTTGATGACGGGGCCGCCGAACATTCGTCGCAAGCCCCAGCCACTCTAAGATTCGAATCTGGTAGTAGGTGATATCGACCTCCCACCATCGGTGCTGATTGGAAGCACTCGCCGGGTCGTGGTGATGGTTGTTATGCCATCCTTCACCAACCGTCAAAATCGCCACCAACCAGTTGTTACGACTGTGGTCGGACGTTTTGTAGTTCTGATATCCGAAAAGATGCGTCAGCGAATTCACCGACCACGTGATGTGCCACACCGCGATCGTTCGTACAAAGACGCCCCAGACCAATAGGCTGGCGCCGAATTGCCATCCGGCTGCCGTCGTCCCGTCAATTGCCAGGCCCAGCCCGAAACCCACCGCGAAAAACAACGCGGCGTGGATGATGTAGATCCAGACCCAAGCGTAGGACTTCTCGAGCTTCATGTAGAACGGGTCTTTGAGGATGTCTGGCGCAAATTTTCGGTAGGACGCCAGACTGTGCGTCTCGCGGTTCTTGACCACCAACCAACCAAGATGCCCCCAAAGAAATGCGACCAACGGACTGTGGGGATCATCTTCGTGATCAGAATGCTTGTGGTGGATCCGGTGCATAGCGACCCATTTCGCCGGTGTGTCCTCCATGCAGCACAGCGCCATCACCACGAATCCGTGTTCGAGCCACCGTGGCACTTTTAAGGCCCGATGGGTGAGGATCCGGTGGTAACACAGATTGATCGCCTGGCCAAACACGTGGATCCCCACGATCATCACGATCAACCCGGTCCAACTGAAGAACCAGGGGACAAACGCAAGCAGCGCGATGAGATGCAACCCCACGATCGGAAGTGCATATTCCCAACGAATCCGATTGGGGACCGTGGCTTCAGGCGGGGCGAGCCTGACCGAATTTTCTTGAACGACGGCTTGAGCGGGCATTTGAGTTCCGAAGACGTTCGAGGCCCCTTGGATCACGGGACGGCCGATCGGGTGGCAAATGCGACCGTCGGGCTCAACTCGAACGGGTGCGATGTCATCTTCGACAACGACCGTGCCTATCACCCTCTTGATGACGTGGGTCACGCCCGAAACCGACTGGCTTCGCTCTCCATCAACCTCGACACCTTCATGGCATCGGAATCGGAGACGGGAGATCGAAGCCGAATGATACGGGGCAAACCACCCGATATCGAGTCGAGGAGGCAAATACCTGTCCAATATCGCCCCCATGCCGCCAGCCAGGGCGTTGCGGACCGTCTCTTGGGCGACATAGGATGCGCCTCAAGACCGAATTCTCAAGAGACCCAGAAGAGCACCTCTCATGCCCAGTACCGCCGCCAGCCATTCATATCGTTTGACCACCATCGCCACGCTTCTGACGGCGGCCGCCTCCCTCGCGATGCCCGCGTGTGACGATCCATCCTCGGCCCCCAGAGCCACCGCCAGACCCACCGCGGACCCCACCAAGGCTCGTTTGACCATCGAGAATCCAATTCTTGATCTGGGTGACGTGGCGGACTACGAAACTCGGACCGCCGAAGTCCGATTCAAAAATACGGGTGGCGATACTTTGACGGTTCAACAGGTGATCCCCACCTGCGGCTGCACCACCATCGGATTCAAAGAAAACCAAACCTTCGAGCCGGGTGAGGGTGGCTCATTCGCGCTCAACTTCACACCGAAATCAAGTGGCCAGCAACAGAAGTACATCCAAGTGGTCTCCTCTGACCCCTTGGTTCCAGTGGCCGCGGTCACCCTCAAAGCCAGCGTGATTCCCACCCTCCAAGCGGAGCCGGGTTTCCTCGCCATGGGACGAGTGACGTACGGGCAACCCCAAACCGGCGCGATCGAGATCGCGGCGCTGGCCGATGACTGCGATTTGACCAATGTCTCCTTCACCGGCGAGATCGCTGATCATGCAACCGCAACCATCACCGAGACAACACCAGAAGGTATGCGACGAGGCTCTTGGATCGTCGACGTCAACTTTCCCGCGGAGACGCCGTGGGGATGGCACACCGGTGGGATGTTGGTCTCCGGAAGCATTGAGACACCAGACGGCCCTCGCCCGATTCAAAAACGCTTTGTGGTCAACGGATCCTTCGAAGGGAAGATCAACGCAAAGACAACGTTGCTGGGCTTGCTCAGCCTTCGTTCCGGGCAGAAGATCCTGAAAACGACGATCCTCCGCAGAGCCGATGGCGCGGCCTTTGAATGCACGTCAGCAACCATTGTCAAGAGCCCTGAAGGCCTTGCCGTCACCGTCGAGCCAACCGACTCGGGACGGACGGAGTGGATGCTCACCTTGGATGGAAACGCACCTTCGAAACCCGGAACCTTAAAAGGGGTCATCGCGATCACCACCGATGTCCCTGGCGAACAGATCATCGAGATTCAATTCGCCGGTGCCGTGATGTCCGAAAGCTGAACGACATCTTGATACGACTTACCGCGGCACCGCACTTCTCTTGCTGATGAGGGAGCAGGGAACATATTCGGCAGCAAAGATCTGGGTTTTCGTTGGACTTCCAGCCCAAGATGACAATGATACAGCAGTCTTTTTTGTTCTTTCTGTCCTCGAAGACCCGGATCCCCTTCCATGCGATACTTTCTTTCAACGATGGCCGTCATCACCATGACCATCCCCGTGATCGCCGAAACCCACGTCATCATGCAGGAAGGGTTCGCCTTCGTCCCCTCGAGCCTCACGGTCGCCCCGGGTGACACGATCATCTGGCAACGAACCAACGGCAGCCACACCGTGACCACCGGAACAGACTGCACGCCTGGCGCCTACGACGGTTTTTCCATCAACGACGCTTTGAACTCGATAACACCGACGGTCGAAGTAACCCTTCCGTCGGATCTGGCCGCAGGAACCCTCGGCTATTTCTGCAACATCGCAAGTCATTGCGAATCGCTCGGAATGCAGGCGAGTCTCACCATCGAGGCGCCAGAACCCTGTGTTGGCGACCTCAACGATGACGGCCTCGTCAATGGCGCCGATCTCGGTTTGATGCTCGGTGCTTGGGGTGCCTGCGGCAAAGGACTGTGCATTGCAGACCTCAATAACGACGGCATCGTCAATGGTGCTGACCTTGGTCTGCTGCTCGGCGCGTGGGGATCATGCCCCTGATCGCATGGCGCTCACCAGCACGCGGCCTCGGGCCTAACGCCAATATTCTTTGCCCCCTCTACACGGTGGTGATACGGTGCGAGTGGTGATACGCATCCCACTCAGCCTTCTCACGGTTCTTCTCGCGGGGCTCGCGGAAAATGCCGCCGCACAAACGGCATTGCTCGACTTTACGCGAGAAGTCCGACCCATTCTTTCGAAGCATTGCTTTGCCTGCCACGGGCCCGATGCGGAGGCCCGAGAAGCGGATCTGAGCCTGCTCGACTTCGAATCCGCAACCCGCGAAATCGCCCCGGGCATCTTCGCCGTTGTTCCGGGCGATGCCGAGGCAAGCGAACTCTGGCTGAGAATCACCGACGCCGACGATCCGATGCCTCCCGAAGCGGCTCATGACGAGCTTGATGAATCGGAACGGCTCATTCTGAAACGATGGATCGAGCAAGGCGCTAGTTATAGCCCGCATTGGGCGTACGTCCTTCCCCGGCGAACGACCGTGCCTCCAACCGATCATCTCGTCGATGATTTCATCGGCCATTCGATCGACGAACTCAATCTGCACGGACTCGCTTCCGCCGGCCTTGAACCAGCGCCGCCCGCCGATCCCGTGACGCTCCTTCGCCGAGCCAGCCTCGACCTTGGTGGCCTTCCCCCGACCATCCGGGAACTCGACGCCTTCCTCGCCGACTCCAGCGAAGAGGCCTACGAATCCGTGATCGATCGACTTCTCGCGAGCGATCACTTCGGCGAGCGATTCGCGACGAAATGGTTGGACTTAGTCCGCTACGCAGACACCGTCGGCTACCACGGCGATCAAGAACATCGCGCGTGGCCGTTCCGAGACTGGGTGATCCGCGCGTTGAACTCGAACATGCCATTCGATCGTTTCACCATCGAGCAACTCGCCGGCGATCTGCTCCCCGACGCCGGACAAGATCAGTTCATCGCCTCCGGCTACAACCGTCTACTCCAGACCAGTCACGAAGGCGGTGTGCAACTGATGGAGTATCGCGCGATCTACATGGCCGATCGGGTACGCAACGCGTCGGAGGTCTGGATGGGCGCGACGCTTGGATGCGCCCAGTGCCATGACCACAAGTACGACCCGTTCACCACCCGTGACTTCCATACCTTTGGAGCCTTCTTCGCCGACGTCGACGACGAAGAGCATCTCCGAAAACCCTACGACGGCCTCAATTCGACACCGACGCGGCGCAGCCCCGAGATGCAGGTTGTCAACGACGAAGCTCAGCGACGCCTCCATGCTCTTGAAGCCGCGGTCGCCACGGCAGAGCGACACCTCGAAACAGAGACCACCGAACTCGAGGCTCACCAGGAGGCGTGGGAGCGTGACCTGAGCGCCCGACTCGCGAATCAAACACCGGTCGAGAGGATCTGGGTCGACGACGTCCTGGATACCGGAGGCAGGTTGCAGGGCGATTGGTCATTCGATCGGCTCCCCGAACTCGAACCGATTCGCGGCGAGTCCTATCGACGTCAGTCGAGCCAAGGGCTCACCCAGCACTACACGGTAGACACGACTCGGACGATCGCCGTGCAGCCCGATGATCGAATCATGGCGTGGGTCCATCTTGACCCCTCGAACCCCCCAAAGTCCGTCATGCTTCAGGTGAACATCGCGGGGAACTGGGAGCATCGAGCGGTCTGGGGCGGCGATCAGATCGCCTACGGACACCAAGCCGAAGACCATGACGGATATCGCCGAATGGGCGACCTTCCAAAACTCGGCGAGTGGGTGCGGCTCGAAGTCTCCGCAAACAGACTTGGCATCGGACCCGGCGAAGAGATCAACGGTATCGCGTTCACGCAGTTCGGGGGGGTCGTCCACTGGGATGCCTGCAGCATCATGGCGGACACCGTCGCGCCGGCGGCCGTGATCGAGGCCCTGGCCACCCCACCATCGCAACGCACCGACGAGGCGAAGCACACGCTTCGAGCCCGGCATGCGAGCGAAGCTCCATCCGTGCTGGAAGCCGCCAACCGCCATCGAGTTTCGCTTGCGGAGGTCGCGTCGTTTGACGCGATGCTCCCCCGCACGCTCTTCACAAGGTCGCTTGAGATCCCGCGCGAAGTTCGGATCTTGCGACGAGGCGACTGGATGGACGAGTCAGGCGAGATCGTGCAGCCCGCGGTCCCGGCATTTCTGGGCGATCTGAAACCTGACGGCCGCGCGGGCAGACTGCATCTCGCCCGCTGGCTGGTCACGCCGACGGCCGAAGGCGGCATCGGCGAACTCACCGCGAGAGTCTTCGTCAATCGGATCTGGGCAATGCTCCTCGGCGAAGGCCTCTGCCCCTCGGTCGAGGACTTCGGCGGTCAGGGACGTCCTCCCGGAAATCTGGAACTCTTAGATCACCTCACCCTCCAATTCATCGACTCGGGCTGGAATATCAAGGCGTTGGTTCGCGAAATCGTGACCTCCGATACCTACCGAAGAAGTTCCATTCCGACCCCGACCCAGTTCGACGTCGACCCGGAGAACTTGCTCTTTGCCCGGCAGAGCCGTCACCGACTCTCCGCGGAAGCGATCCGGGATACCGCGTTGTCCGTCGGAGGAATCCTCGTCGATCGGACCGGGGGTCCGAGCATCAAGCCCCCTCAGCCCGACGGCTACTATCGACACCTGAATTTTCCGGTACGGCGATATCAAGCTGCCGGCAACGAAGACCAATGGCGGCGTGGGGTCTACGTTCATTGGCAACGCCAGTTTCTTCATCCGATGCTCAAGGCCTTCGATGCCCCAACTCGCGAAGCCTGCACCGCTCGCCGAGAAGCTTCGAACACGCCGCTTGCCGCCCTCGTCCTGATGAACGATCCCGTCTTTTTGGAGGCGGCCCGAGGACTCGCGCAGCGACTACTCGCCGCCGAGAATTCACCAGACGACCAACGACTGGATCTCGCCATGCGACTGGCCACCTCACGGCATGCCGATCCCGAGGAGATTCGAGTTCTGAGAGACGTTCTTGAGCGGGCCCGTCGGAATTTCGCCGAATCCCCCACGTCGACCGCGGCATTCATCGGAATCGGCGCCTCGCCGATCCCCACCAACCTCGACCCGATCGAACTGGCCGCCTGGATGCAGGTGAGCAGGACGATCCTTAATCTGCACGAGACTTTTAATCGTGAATGAACTTCCCCGCCACATCCTCCAAGAGATCGAACGAGTCAACCGACGGCAGTTCCTCGGATCCCTCTCGATGGGAGTCGGCGCCGCCGCACTCTCCCAATGGTTGCCGGGCTTCGGGTCTCCGAGCGCGACTGCCGACGGCCTGCTTCTACCTGGCCGAATCCCCCGCGCAAAACGGGTGATCTTCCTCTGCATGGCGGGCGGACCAAGCCATCTCGAGACCTTCGATCCCAAACCACAGCTGAGCGCACTGGACGGGGAAGCGATGCCGGCATCCTTCACCGAGGGCATGCCGATCGCACAGTTGCAGGGCGCGGATCTTCGATGCCTCGGATCCCGCGCCACCTTCTCGAAGCATGGCGAGAGCGGCCAGACGATCAGCAACTTCCTTCCCCACATCGCGACCTGCGCCGACGACATCGCCATCGTCAATTCGATGGTGACCGAACAGATCAATCACGATCCCGCCCACACGTTCATGAACACCGGAACGATTGTCCCGGACCGCCCCAGCATGGGGAGTTGGGTGAATTACGGACTCGGTTCGATCAATGAGGATCTTCCCGGCTTTGTCGTCCTCACTAGTGTCGGCGGCCGAAATCCCCAACCGATTGCGGCTCGACAATGGTCGAGTGGGTTTCTTCCCAGTCGACTTTCCGGGGTCGAATTTCACGGCCAAGGCGACCCTGTCCATTACGTGAGTAATCCCCCGGGCATCACCTCCGACTGCCAATCACATTTGGTCGACGCCGTTCGGGATCTCAATCGCCTTCGCGCCGAGACCACCCACGATCCGGAGATCGACTCCCGAATCGCCCAGCATGAATTGGCGTTTCGAATGCAGACGTCGATCCCCGACCTCATGGATATCAAAGATGAATCCAAGGAGACGCTGGAAATGTACGGCGCGGTCCCGGGTGACGGATCTTTCGCGAGCAACTGCCTGCTTGCCCGCCGACTTGCCGAGCGGGGCGTCCGCTTTATTCAGCTCTATCATCGTGGCTGGGACCACCACGGCGGCCTGAAACAGTACATGGATATCTGTTGTCGAAACTGCGATCAGCCGACCGCGGCGTTGATTCAAGATCTCAAGCAACGCGGCATGCTCGAAGACACCCTGATCGTTTGGGGCGGCGAATTCGGTCGTACGCCAATGTCCCAGGGTGGCGGTGCGGATCCGGGCCGCGACCATCACATCAAGGGCTTTTCCATGTTCCTCGCGGGCGGCGGCGTCAAAGGCGGCGTGACCCATGGCGCCACCGACGAACTCGGCTACAACGCGGTCGATGATGTCGTCCACGTCCGCGATCTTCATGCCACCATGCTGAACCTGCTCGGACTCGATCACCAGCGACTGAGCGTTCCGTATCAGGGCCTCGACGTCCGCCTCACCGGCGTCGAATCGGCCCGAATCGTCCGCGAGATCCTCACATGACCGCATCGGCAAACGCCACCACGAACCCGAAATCGCCCCCGACCGCACCGCCTCTCCCGCCTTCGACGCGAACCCCCGAACCGGCGGTTCGCCTCTCGACCCGCGCGACGCTCCGACGATGCATCCTCTGGGTGGTGATCGCGTACGTCGCGGGAACCACGAGTTTTATCCTTGGATTGAACGCGAACGAAGCCTCGCCGACCGCGATGCTCCTCGGCATCCTGCTCTACGGCTGCTTCATCGGCCTGGTCAGCAGCAGTGGCGGATTTCAACGACGCCTGCAACAACCGTTCGTCGCGCGGGCGTTCAAGATCGGGTACGGGATCCGCCTTGCTGCCTGCATCGTTCCCGGCGCCGCGATGGCCGTCGACATGTTCCCGGGAATGCTCGCGGTGATCGCCGGTGAGACGCTCGAACGTGAAGTTGGATTCGGCAAGTTCGCGTCCACACTGGGGTCGACGCTCGTCCAGGGGACACTGATCAACATCCTCATCCTCTTCGCGGTCACGTTCGTCTGGCTCCTGCAGAAGATGTTCATGGAATGGAAGCCTCCGGTACGCGACGTCAGGGCCTGCGCGGGCTGCGGCTACCACCTCGAGACGCTCGCGGCGGACACCTCCGTGATCTGCCCCGAATGCGGGCGGACCAACGAGGGATTGAACGATCGGCGAGCCTGGATCGATCGAGCATCCTGGCTGAAGTTCCTCCTCGTGGTGATCGCCTCGGGAATCGGCGGGATTCTGGTCCAGGGTATTCCGTTCTTCGTCTTCGGTTGAAATCACCGATACGGCGAGAAGGACCTGCTCACGATTCTTGAGACCGGGAGGCGACATCCATCTCTCTGTAAACCGCGGGTCAAGGCCTCGAACCCGAAATCGGGCCCACCGGAGCCGCCCCCGGGCGTCTCCCTTGGATCGACCGCGCCTCGTGGACCGAATTCCTGCTCCGTGGAGTACTCGCGATCCTGCTCTTCGGCGTCGTGCAGGTCGTTCTCATCGACGTGTTCGCCGGATCCTTCGGCCGTTGGTGCCGAGAACGACCAGCCCCGTGGTCCACCCGATCGTGATCGGGTGAAGCGGGTTGGTTGCCGCGCGATCTCGTTCCGCCGCGATCAATCGGGACAGACGCCCCAGGCACCGATCATCAGGCCGAGATCGGCGCCATCGATGGACGCATCGTCGTTGAGATCCCCGATACCGGTCGACCCCCATCCGCCGATCAACAGTCCAAGATCCGCACCGTCGACGACCAGATCCCCGTTCAAGTCGCCGACGCAATCGGTGACGGGCGGAGGAATGAAGTCGAACGCCGTAATTTCGATCGACTGCTCCTGCCCGTTCATCGGGGCATTGCCATTGACCAACCAGAGGTTGAGATGCACGCGGGCGAGACCGGGCCGCGGCTGGTGCGGTCCGGTATAGGTCCATTCGTGGAGCAGGTTCCGCGAGGAAGGCTCGTCGGCGTGCCCCAGCCAGGCCCGGCAGATCACCCCGTCGGGGGTCCAGTTGAATTCACTGGTCACCTCGGGCGGCGTCGGCTCCGGCATCTCGAACCGGCTGATGTTCCCACCCCACCAGTACGGCTGGGCGACGAACTGCGCGAAGTCGTTTCCGGGTTTTCCCCACCGGCTGAATTCGATGTCGAATTCATTCGGCGGATTCCACCACATCACTTCATCCGCATAGCAGTCGGCATATTCCCAGAGGAAGAGCCCAAAGACGACGTTCGGATCGAGCAGATCAAGCCGCCCTTTGGTCTTGAATCGATAGGTGCCGTAGCCAAGCACGTCCTCGACCACCACTTCTGAGCACCGCCACTGACCGCCCGTTTGGGCAATCGCCAGCCGGAGGGACCCGTCGGCTCTCACCGTGGCGTTGTTAGCAGATGCGGAGAACGAATTTGGCCCTGGACCGGTGTAGGCGGATTTGACCCGCCAGACTCGGTCACTGAAGTCCAGCGTAGTCGAACCAAAGTCGCCCCATTGGTAGACCGATGGATTGACTCGAGCCATGCGAAATGCATCCACATAGGCTCGCCCCGTCTCCTGCGCCGCAGTCTGGATGAAGACAAATTCGAGCCGCATCCTGTCGGTACCAACCGGGGCGGGATCGAAGAGTTCGTTGACCTCGATCATCTCATTGACGGGCGAATCTGCGTTCAGGAGAATCACCGAGTCCACGCCAAGTGAGACGCCTGTGCCATCAAGCCAGGTCACGGTGAACGCGGCTCGAGCCGCACCAACCAACGCATCTGCCTCCCGGTGTCCTGCGGACACCGCGAGTCGGTGCTGCCAGCCGGCGGTGCACTCGACCGTGATATGAAGTCGCGAGATTCCCGCATTGCCATTGAACGGGCCGTAGAGCCACGCCGCCCAACTCCCGTGCGCCGTCAATCCGTTTCCACGCCCCACGTTTCCGCTGTTCTCCCAGCCTGCGATGGGTTCGCCATTCTCCCCCGGCCCGATCTCGAAGCTCGGATTGTGGGCTGAACATGGACCATCCTCTCCTCCAACAGCCACGACCGTCGCAGCGAATGCGGCGACGGTCGTGAACTGGAGAAGTCGAAGGAAATGTCGAATGCAGTCAGTCTGAATGGCCATTCCGATCTTCCCCTGAAATGAGTGTGAGAATCAGCCTTCGCAGCCGTTACACACGTCTTCGGCGATCGATGCACACACTGAATCCCAACCAAACTGGCAACAGATTGGGTCGACGTTGCAGACTGCCTCGGTGCAGACCGCATCGGTGCAACTGGTGTTGCCATTGGCCTCACAGCAGTCGCACTCCGGGCATTCGCCCGGGTCATCGCCACCACCGCCGCCGTCGTCAGGGCAGTCGCCCCAGACGGCAAGGAAGGCACCGACATCGATACCGTTGACGACATTATCTTCGTTGAGATCTGCATCACATCCGGGACAGACGCCCCACTCAGAGAACAACACCCCAAAGTCAGCACCGTTGACCGTGCCGTCATCGTTGAAGTCGCCAACGCACGCGTCCGGTCCGCCGCCGCCGCCGCTCTCCACGGCAAGATCGACGTTGTCAATTCGAATGGAACCACCGGCACAGTCGGGCTGAACAATCTGACACACGATGCGAATCGAGGTCGTGCCAGCAGGAGCCGTCCCTGAGATCTCCGAGGAGTACCAGGTGTCGTTGTTGAAGGCGCCCGCACCATCGAGTACGACACCGGCAACGAAGTCGAGTGGGCTCCCGAGATCCGAACCAAGGAATTCGATTTTCTGAAGAACGTAGTTGTCGGTTCCGACGATCGAGTCGAAGGCCGGCGTCCAGGATGACATCGAAAGCGTGACCAGATCGCCTTCAAACACGTCGGGGACGAGCTGGTTCAGTCCGGAGACGCCGCCCGGATCACACTGACCGTCGCCGTCGTAGTCCGGGAAGGTTCCGAACATTCCTGCGGAATGGGGCGGCGTCAGATAGTTGAAGTCATCAAAGAAGATGTTGCCGTACTGCTCGTCCCATGCGTTGAAGATGATCGGCGTTTGATAGCTGTAGTCCACACCGTTGTCGAACGACGCGTTGACCAATGGGGCTTCAGGATCTCGCTTGTCCTGCGAGAAATCCATGTCGTCGGTCCAGCTCGCACCCGGCTCCGTCATGCCAGCCTGAAGAAAGACGGGAACCACCGTGAGATTCGTGGCGCCAACGGGGGCGACGGTCAGGAAACTCGCTTCTTGCCACGCACCAGTGATCATGTCTGGATCGCTCCCGACGAGAATTCGCTGCTCGGCGATGCTCACGACCGAGCCGCTCGCATTCTTAAATTCAACTTTGATGCCCGACCAGTTGTTCGTGCCTGCCAGCGAGTCAAAGTCTGGCGTGAAGGCAAACGCCCCCACCCGATAGACCTCACCTGCCGAGATCGGAACGTCGTAGATGGAGACCGCGCCATTGCCGTTGTAATCCGCACAAAAACACCCGAACGTCTTCAACGCAAAACCGGATCCCGCGTGGGTAATCTCGCTGCTTCGTTCGGCGTTCCCGAACGTGGCGTAGGTGCCGCGAAAATTACTTTCGAACCCTGGGTTTTCAAGGAGGTTCGGTCCTCCGTCATCGGCCAGACTCATTCCCGTGGGAACAAGTGCGGCAGCAACAAGGCCGAGGGTCATGGTACGAATGGTCACGAGTCTTCTCCTGAGGTGAGGAAACAAACGAGGCGAGCCTTCAAAAACAAAAACTCGAGCTGGATCAACGATTCGGTGCGTCTGAACATTTGGGGCGACGAAGTCGCCCGGGAACCGGACTAACTCTCAAAGACTGCCCAGACGCTCCAATGCTACGCCTTAACGTCGCTCATTCCAGTCTTTCCGAAATCTTTTCTGATTTCCAGTTGATTTTTTTGAACCCTGACATCGATGTCTGTAGACGTTCGAAAGATAAGGAGCTCCAGAGTCATATTTCCGCGATCCTCGCGTGACTCCGAGGCGTTCTTCGGACCTCGATCTCTTGATTATCCAAATGAGCCTTGTTTGTTTGTCTCTCACGGATCTATTGCGTATTCTCGACTCTCTGCCCCCCAGACCCTGTCACCGGCAGACACCCAGCGACACCCCGGAAGAAAACTGACATGACGCTCCGTCCCCTGATCGCCCTCGGACTCTTCGTGACCATGCTGATCGCCTCACCAGGCGTTGCCTCCGCCGGAGACGGCGCCGAAGGGCCCAGCATCGTCGAAGTCAAACAAACTAAAAATGGCTGGCAGATCTATCGAAACGGGTCGCCGTTCTTCATCAAGGGCGGGTGTGTGGTTCGAAACAATGCCAGCCCCGAACTCGACAACCTCCTGTCTCAACTGAAAGCGGCCGGTGGCAATTGCATCCGGCTCTGGGGCGCTGGCCCGGGAACCCTCGGAATTCTTGACGCGGCCCACGAACACGGAATTGCCGTGTTCCTCGGTCTCTGGATGGAACATCCACTTGGTCACGTGGACAGTGCAGGTGCGTTCTTTGATTACACCAACATCGCCGCGGTCAACAATCAAATCGATACCCTCGCCGTTCAGGTCGACCTCTACAAGGACCACCCGGCATTGCTCGCTTGGGGGGTCGGCAACGAGCTTTGTCATCTCACGGCCGAAGCGGATGCCAACACCCAGGTCGTCCAGCTCATCTGGAGAGCCATCAACAATACGGCCGCCATGGTGAAGCAACGCGATCCGAATCATCCCACGGTTGCCGTGACCGCAGAGACTGGCGACTGGCACCAGATTGATAATGGAACCCAGCTGAGTAACTGGTGCTCGAATATCGACATTTGGGGAGTGAACGCCTACGAGACCATGCCGCAGATCCGAGCGAAAGTCGAAGCATCACCTTGGGATCGGCCCTACTTCATTCCGGAATACGGCCCTCAGGGGTGGTGGAGTTCACCGATGACCTCCTGGAGGTCGCGACTCGAACATTCCAACAAGGTGAAGGCTGACTGGTATCGAAGCGGCTGGGTCGACTCTATTGCCGCCGAGTCAGATCGCTGTCTGGGTGGCTTTGCCTTCGCCTGGGACACCCTCGATTCTCCGATCGACACGTGGTGGACAATGTTTGACTACGAAGGCCGACCGACTCAGTGCATCGATGTGCTCTCTGAAGCGTGGAACGGAACGCCCCCTGAAAATCTCTCTCCCGTGGTGACCGGCATCAACGGCATTGAGGCCCAGACGGTCGAGGCGGGACAGATCATCAATGTCGAACTCCTGGCGGTCGATCCCGAAGGCGAAGAACTCTTCGTGGACTGGCTGGTTGGACGTGATGTCTTCGATGCCAATGGCAACTACCTGTGGGAGACCACGGGTGCCTGCGACTTCCTCGCCCAAGATGCTGGACTTAACTACGAGTTGGAAGCCCCCTTGATTCCCGGCGCGTATCGGCTCGTCGCTTGGGCGCGGGATAGCGGTGGTCGATCCGGCGTCGCCAGCGTTCCATTCTTCGTGGAAGGCGACATCCCCGAAGGCGTGGTCGCGATGCCTTTCCCACTCGATGACTACTTCGGCCCGAGCGGATTCATGGGTGCTTCGTGGACGCTCAGTCGATCGGATTTGGAATCACCCAACGGGGTTTGCGGCGGCGCTGGCCACCGCTTCATCTTCAGTGCACCGCCCATCGCGCTGTGGTGCGGGGTCGCGTGGCAATACCCCTCCAACAACTGGGGGACCGCCCCCGGACTCCAGATCATGTCGGGCGGAACCTCGGTGGACTTTCTGGCCTGGTCCGATGTTCCGGGTACGACGCTTGACTTCTTCGTCGGAACAGAAGGCTCCGATGGTTTTCAAGTTGAGCTGGCCGGTGTGGAACTACCGCTCGAACCGACCATGTTCTCGATCCCACTCGATGGAATCGAATACAACGACATGGTGATCGGATTCGGCTGGGTGTACTCACAGGGTGCCGGGCCGACTGATCCCACCCGAGAAATCTACATCTCCGACCTCATCTGGAACGGCCCACCACCTCCGCCGCCGTGTCCGATCGACCTCAATGGTGATCGTGTCGTCGACGGTCAGGATCTTGGCCAGATATTGGTCAATTACTATTCCACCACCAGCGGCGATAGCGATGTGAATGAGGACGGCTACGTGGACTCGCAGGACATTGCCTTGATGCTCGAAAACTGGGGTCCCTGTCCCGAGTGATCCGCTCGCGCGGTGCCTTCGGATCGATGGCGGGCCAGGAGACAAAGAGACACGCATTCAGATCAAGATCCCTCCACGGCCTCCGAGATCCTCTCGGAGGCCGTGTTCTTGCGCGAGAGAAGGGGTGGCGATCCCGCCATGCCGCTTCTCCATCGCTCGGGAGATACCATCTCTAAAATGACGGATTCCCCTTCACATCAAGACACCGGCCATCCGAGCGAGCCCACCGAAGAGGTCATCCAGGCGGCGAAATTCGATGGCGGCGCGATCATTCGCTACCACTACTACTGCCTGATCCCGCTCTGCCTGCTCATCGTCACGATTCCGATCGCGGTGATCGTGGCGATCGGATACCGCCTCATCCTGACCCGGATCGTGGCCAGCTGGTCGGCGACGCTGACGCCGAAGAACCTGCTGGTGAAGAAGGGCGTGTTCAACAAGGTCGAGAAGACTATTCCTCTGGAGAAGATCACCGACCTTTCCAGCACGGAGGGCCCGATCATGCGATTTGCCGGTATCAAGCGGCTGGGCATCGAGACCGCGGGGCAGTCCGGCACCGCCGGCGGCTCACTGGTCAGCCTTCTCGGGATCGTCGATTCCGATGACTTCCGAGCCCGCGTGCTCAGTCAACGAGACGCCGGGCACCAAGCCACGCTCAAAGCGCACACCTCGGAACTGACCGGATCGAATCCCACCGGAACATCCGACGAGACGGTCCTGCTGGAAATCAAGGATGCCCTCGGCGGAATGGCGGCCGACCTGCGACGCATCGCCGAGCGGCTCGAGGACTCGCCCTGAGACGTCGGGCCATCCGAGCCCTCCCACGGGCTTCTGGGGACTGGCGGCCTCGCCCATGGCGTCCCTTGGCCACAATGACGACGCCCCCGTCGAGGCGGCGGGCCTGAACCCCTTCAGCCCCTGATTCACCCGGTCCATCTCCAACCCGGAGCGTCACTCCAACGCGACGTCGAACAAAAAAGATGGCGGTACTGCGAGGCAGCACCGCCATCTGGATTCGACTTGAGACGCGAGAACTGCGACTCGATCAGTTGCGTCGACGACGACCGGCAAGGCCGGCGAGTCCGAGAAGCGCCATGGCGCCCGGAGCTGGAACAATGCCACCGAAGAAGTTGGTACCCCACGCGGCACCGCTCTCTCCGCCGGATGCCGGAATGTCGGTCTGGACATAGGTGAAGTCCAGTGAAATTCGGGTCGCGGAAGCAGCACCCTCATCGAGCAGGTAGTTCATGTCGAAGCCATAGACTTCGTTGGTGTTCGAGTCGCCATTCAGCGTCCCGGCCACGACGGAGAAACCGTAGTCGTAACCATCGCCGTACCAGAAGTTCAACTGGACGTTGACGTTGTTGCCGCCGAAGAGGTCCTTGCCATCTTCGATGAACATCTCACCACCGAAGTTGATGGTCTCGCCTTCGAAGAAACTGCCGACCCATCCGAGCGTCTGGGTGTAGCCGCTGTAGTTCGGAGTACCACCGAAGGTGCCGTATGCCACGACGGCATCGCTTCCACCGAAGAAACCGACGTCATATGGACCTTCGGCGCCACCGAACTGATCCCATCCAGCGGATCCGTTGGAGAAGTCTCCGTTCTCAAGCCCAAATGGATCGACGCCTGCATTTGCCGCCGATGTCGCGAAAGCCGCGATCGCGGTCGCAAGAATTACGTTCTTCATCTCTTCGAATCTCCTGTAAGGGTGCGTGGCCATGGGAGGTGGTCACCGGGGAAAAAGGAACCTGACAAATCTAATTGTGCGGATTAGACACGCCGAAACAAGCATCGAGTGCCTAAAAGTCGGAATTTCTTTCGTCCTGCCGCTCAATGACCCTGTCAGTGACCCGGCACCGCCCCGCGAGCTAAACAAATATTTATCGACATGGATTTCGTTGTTTCGCGGCATCCACACGGGCTTGAGTGACTCGTGGAATCATCATCGCATCAAGGCCCGAGAAATCCGATCACGCCACGCCACAAGATCACCGTCAAATCCGGGTTCGACGGCCGCCACCTGAGCGATGACGTTGAGGACGCCGGTCCGTCGACCACGACGAATCGGCACCGCTGGATCATCGGGATTCTGGGGGTTTTTGGACGTGTTATCGAGAAGAAAGGATGCCATCAACGTCGTACCCATGGGCAGACGGATCGGCGTCACCGGAACGTAGGTTTCTCGTTGATGATGATCCCAATCAGAGATTTGTAAAATCAGTTGCCGGACACCGGAAGGAAAGACCGCATCAATTCGGAGGCTCTTGCAGATCTCAATCGCCCGAGGCGAGAGACCCACGAGGTCAACAGCGGCTTCTAGGACGATCTCCTTTGACGTATAAGTCTTGACTGCTTCAGCATCGATTTGAACGCGACCCACCGCCAAAGGCAACCAACGTACCGGCCGAGATTCTTGATCCTCGGGGACGAACTCCAACTCAATGCGTTCCTGTAACCGCTCCGCCTTACCGGTTGGTCGATACTGAAACTGCACCACAAGATCGCTCCCCGGCTCGACTGGCAGATGGAAACCCACCGGCAATCGAAAGTCGCCCGATCCAGTCAGAATCAATCCATCCGCGCCCACCGGTCGAAGCCCCGCATCGCCCCCCATCAGAAATCCAACTCGGGAATCTCGGTCATCAAGGTAGCGGCCGGTCCCTGTGGTATCGAAGGCGAATGCCGCGACTTTCATCGCCCGCGGTGCGGCGGCCACGTGCCGAATCGCTCGAACTTTCAACGGCGCTGAATTCTCGAGCGAGAAGTTCACGCCATGAACATCGAGTTCGCCAGAATGCCAGGCGAGATCAGATTCTTCGGGGATGACAAACGCCGCAGGCATCTGCAGCACCAGATCCGTTTGGAATGCACCGTCCAAGGCCGCCGCAAGAATCTTCGGCGGCCCTTCGCCGATCGGCGAACCACCATCCCGCCACGCTCGAATCGCCGAAACCTCCGACTTCGAAATGGTTCGTTGGTGTTCGAATACCCCTGCGCTTGGTAACCAAGGAGGCATTCGGCCCGCTTCAACAACTTCGATCAGGAACGTGGCGCGATTCCGGACCGCGTCGAAGGTCGCCAAGGAAAACGGCCCGCTTCGTCCTGGAGCGTGACAGGTGACGCAACGAGTTTCGATGATCGAACCGATCTGGTCATTCCAAGTCGGAGGCTCGACCATCGGGGCATCCATTTTCGGTGGAAGATCCTGCCGGGAGACTCCCATGCTCACCAGGGTGATGGACAACGCGGCCCGGATCATGACGACCCCTTCGCCGGCT
>Ga0222662_1000557_pt1 | contig 28639 bp, 22 predicted proteins | sample AntAcemetagen600_FD_179821 | JGI IMG/M metagenome (GOLD analysis project Ga0222662, IMG submission 179821) | Saline water microbial communities from Ace Lake, Antarctica - #600 | ecosystem: Environmental > Aquatic > Non-marine Saline and Alkaline > Saline | place: Antarctica: Ace Lake... | reverse complement strand
CGCGTCGTCGTCGTCCATGGTCGCGTCGTCGTCGTCCATGGTCGCGTCGTCGTCATTCGCCGTGGCGTCGTCGTCGTTCGCCGTGGCGTCATCGTCGTCCCCGAGCCCAGGAGGGCAGCCGGTGGAGGCGAGCAGGACGGCCAAAAGGAGAAGTGTGTTGCGCATTGGGGTGAACCTACCGAGGTCCGCCACGTCTCGCCCGGGCGAGAACGAGCACTGCAGCATCGCGATCAGGCGGCGAGCGAATCCATAGGCCCGCCCGACGGGATGGTCGCGATCTCCCCGGTCATCACGGCGAGTTCGGGGGCGCTTGGAGCAGCGCTGCGCGCGGGGTTGCGCACCGGAGTCGGCCCGTGCAGCAGAGCCCACAGGACAGCGGCCATGCCCGTCACTCCCATCAAGGCGAGTAGCGCGATGGGCCAGAGAGTGAAGATCCAGACAGACGGCGGAACGACGGCAAAGGGCATGTGCATGGCGACCTCCTCCCGGTGACCTGACCGGGTGTTCCGTTCCATCGCAACCTCCGTGCCACCCAAGGCAACACCGACACGTCGCGCGTTCTCCCGCGTGGCCGGCTCGGCTGGACGTCCCTCGGCACGTCCGCGGACGTTCAGCGCACGTCCGCGGACATGCCCTGATCTCCCCCGGGCACGGCAAGTCCTCTTTCCCCACGGCTCAGACCCGACCACTATTGGGTCATGACTCGCTGCCCCCTCTTCTTCGCCGCCCTCTGGTTCCTCCCCGGCTGCGCCCCCGGCCCTTGCGTCCCCTCCGACGAGCCCGGGATCCAGCTCGGCTCGGGCGTCGGCGGCGCGTTCGCCCCGTACTCGGCCGGCGAGCAGGTCCAGCTCGACATCGCGCCCCAGGGCGGCTTTGGCGTCACCACCGTCATCCTCACCGACGGGCTGAACGCCGACGACGCCGAGCTCGCGGACGTGCAGCTCGACGTAGTGATCGACGGCGTGCCGTCGGGCTCCTTCCTCGCCGAGAACAACCGCTTGCAGTGCCGAAGCGACGGAGAAGGCGGCCAGATCTCCGGCGTCGTGGTGGGCTTTGACCCCCAGGTCTACAGCAGCAACGACGACCTGCTCTCTCTGAACGGCCAGGCCGTCGACCTCGACGTCACGGTCATCGACTCACTGGGCAATCAAGCCAGCGTCGTGCAGACGGTCACGGTGATGGTGGGGAACTGACATGACGGCATCGCTGCGACGGCTGCTCCCGCTGCTCTTCCTCGTCTTCGCGCTGGGCTGCGAGGAGTGTGACAAGTACGGGCCCGACCAGGCCAAGGACGCCTGCATGTCCTGCCACGAGGGCACGGAGTGGGCGCACACCCCCATCGAAGAGGGGCGCTGCGCGGTGTGCCACGGCGGCGACGCAAACGCGCGCAAGAAGGAGACCGCCCACGTGGCCATCCCGCCGAACTGGGCGGAGATCCGGGGAACGCTCCCGGCCGCGCCGGAAGGCTTCATCCGCGACTTCGCGCCCGACCAGCTCGACGCGCTGGACCCCGCCTACCTGCAGTTCATCAATCCCGGCGACACCCGAGTCGCCGCCAACGCCTGCGGCGAGTGCCACCCCGACCAGGTCGCCACGATGCCCAACTCGGTCATGGCGACCAACGCAGGACACTACTTCCCCACCCTCTTCCTCGCCGGCCAGCAGGACGACCGGGTCGCCCACGTGGGCTCGGTTCCAGCGCTCGATCTGGACTGCGACCCCACCATCCCGGGCACCGTGTGCGAGCTCGAGACGCTGGTCCCCGCGGACCACGGCGAGGTCGAGGAGATCTTCGCGGACGGCGTGCCCGACGACCCCGAGCTCCTCGCGCTGACCTACCGCAGCTACCTCGCCAAGAACTGCAACACCTGCCATCAGTCCGGGTTCCCAAAGAACAACTCCCCGGGTCTGTACCGCTCCACCGGCTGCAGCTCATGCCACTTCGTCTACGACAAGTCGGGCACGTACCAGGGCGGCGACCCGACCATCGCCCGCGGCTCCCCGGTGCACCCCGCGAAGCACGAGATCACCACCGCCATCCCGGCCGAGCAGTGCGCGAGCTGCCACTTTCAGGGGGGGCGCATCGGCCTGACGTTCCGGGGCATCCGCGAGGGCGGCTTTGGCGACGCGCAGGTGCCGCCCAACGCCGAGCCCATCAACGAGACTTTGTACGGCCACGCGCCGGGCTACTACTTCACCGACGAGGACACCAGCAACTCCATCGACGAGACCCCACCCGACGTGCACTTCCAGGCGGGCATGGTCTGCGCGGACTGCCACGTGGGCCGGGACGTGCACGGCGACGGGCGCATCTACAGCAGCAGCAAGTACCAGGTCTCCATCCGCTGCGAGGACTGCCACGGCACCATCCGCGACCCCGCGGCTCCCGACGACGACGGCGTCTTCCGCTCCTACAAGGGGAACCCGCTGCCTCAGCTGAGCGCGAACGGCAGCGAGGTCATCTTGCGCGACCGGATGAACAACGCCGAGCACGTCATTCCCCAGCCCTCGGCCCTGCTCGCGGACGGCGGCGGCGGCACCCTCGGCATGCACGCGGCCATGGGCGAAGACGAGGACGGCTGGTCTCACACGGACTCGCTGACGTGCGACACCTGTCACTCGAGCTGGCTGCAGTACTGCATCGGCTGCCACGTGAGCATGGACCTGCGCCTCAACCAGACCGGCACGTCCACCCCGGGCCTCACCCGCGGGTCGCGCTCGACCTACACGCTCGACAACCTGCTGCTCGGCACCGCCCCCGATGGCCGGGTGCAGACCGCGCATCCCTCGCAGCAAGTGCAGATCTCGGTGTTCGGCAGCTCGGACTACGGCACCGAAGACGGCGAGCTGCTGCACGGCGGACTGGTGGACGACGGCGACGGCGGGCTCAAGGTGGCCGGCACCTTCCGCGAGGCCCGAGGCAACTTCGCGAACCTGGGCTTCGCGCCGCTGTTCCAGCACACGACGAGCAGGATCGGGCGGGGCTGCGCGGACTGTCACCGCAGCGACGACAGCGCGGACGAGCTGACGCGGGTGCGCGGGGTCTACGGGTTCGGCACCGGAGAGTTCATGCTGCAAGCACACGACGGCACGATGGTGGATGGGCTGCAGTTCCTCGACGCAGACGGCAACGAGACCACCGACTGGTTCCATGAGGACACGGGTCCCGTGGCGCCCGCCGTGCGCGACCGGGCGTTGGGCGTGGTCCTGGACGCCCAGTGATTCGGCTGCTTCCGGGCCTGGGACTCGCAGCGATTCTCGTGGGCTGCCCCACCGGCGCCGAGTTCTCCGTGATCACCGATGCCGAGCCGGCCGGCGTCTTGCTGTCGGCTCACAGCGACGGCGACGCCCTGATGCTGGTGGGCGGGCAGCTCGACAACACCGCGGGCTCGATGATCCGGGGGACGGGCGACTCGTGGTGCAGAGAGACCGTCGCGGACCGCGCTCTGTGGTGGATCCACGGCGACGGCGAGGGCAGCGGGAACTGGACGGCGGTGGGGGCCGGCGGGCTCATCCTGCGCAGCGTTGGCGGCACCGTCACCGACGAGAGCCTGCCCATCGACGACACGCTCTACGGCGTCTGGGTAGACGGCGACACCGAGTGGGTGGTCGGTGGGGATCCCTTTGGTGACGGGCTGGGCCAGGTGTGGCGACGCACCGGCGGAGCCTGGGAGGAGTTCGCGGCCGACCTGCCGGGCGTCCTGTTCAAGGTGTGGGAAGGCTGGATCGTGGGCAACGGGCTCGCCTATCGCATTGAGGACGATGGACTGACGGACGTGACCCCGCCGGGTGCGCCCAACCTACGCACGGTGCGCGGGCGCTCCGACGACGACGTCTGGGCGGTGGGCGGCGACGGCAACGCGGCCATCGTGCACTGGGACGGGATGGCCTGGAGCGACGTGCAGATCGACCCGTACTGCGGCGACCGGCCTCTCAACGGCGTGTGGACCGCGCCGGGCGAGCCCGTGTGGGTGACCGGGTTCAACGGCGTGATGGCCAGCTTCGACGGGGACTCGTGGACGTGCGCGGACTCGGTGTCGTCGCTGGAGCACTACCACGCGGTGTGGCCCGATGGCGACGACATGCTGTTCGTGGGCGGCAACCTGACCCGGCAGGTGGACAACGTGGGCCACATCGGCCGCTACGGACTCGGCGCGCGCGACCTCGTCATCGACGACTGCGGATCTCGGTGACGAAGTAGTCCCACAGATCATCCTCGGGCCGCGCCCTCACCAGCCAGAGCTGCACCAGCGCGTCCCGCTCTCCGTCGAGCCACGGAGCGGCGACGTGAGCGCGCTCGAGTCTGGCGGCGAACAGACCGCTCCACAGCGGCGTGCCGTCGGGCCGGGTGACGCTGAGATGGACCGCGTCGGCGGGCGCGTGCTCGGTCCAGCGGACCGCGAGGCCATCGTCCCACTGGGCCGCGAGGTCGGTGACCGCGCCCGCGCCGAAGTCGAAGGCGACGCCGGGGAGCGCGCGGGTCCCGTCTGCGTCCGTGAGCTCCACGGCGAAGGACCGCAGCGCCGGCGCAGCTACCGGGGGAAGCGGGGCGGCGTCCGTCGGCGTCACGAACGTGCGCTGAGCTTCCCCCGCGGCGGGGTTGAAGGCGCGTGACCCGGTGTCGGCCAGATCCTGGGACCACCCGTCGACGACGGCGCGCACGGAGCGCACCGGGCCGGTGACCGATGCGTGGACTTGCAGGAAGGAGCCCCGGGGCGTGGCGAACATGCTCGCCGCGTTGGCGAGCGGCGCGATGGGCCGAACGCTCCCGGTGCGGAACGGCATCGAGCCCGGGCTCGCGCTCGCCTGCAGCCCGGTCCAGGCGAGCCGCAAGTCGGTGTCGGCGGGCAGGTCGGCCTCAAACGCGAGCACGAGGCTGCGGTAGTGGCCGGGCGTGGGGTCGTGGGACACGGTGGGGTGGGCGGCCAGCACCCGCCCGTCGGCGCTCACCAGGGTCATGCGCTGCGCGATCTGGGCGGACGGCAGCAGGACGGGGCGGTCGGCGAAGCGCAGGGCGAAGCGCGGGTTCCGGCGCGGCAGGCTCGCGAATCCAGGCGGCGGCTCGCTCCACGTGGGGTGGGGAGCGGCGACGACGGGGTCGCCCTGCACCGTCCACGAGCCGGTCCACGCGGCGGCCAGAGGTTGGTTCGCGGTGCCGCGCAGAGCGTCGGGAGGGATGACGAGGCGGGCCTCTCCCGCGGGCAGCGGCGCCGTGGGGTGCACGAAGATCCAGTCCGGCGGGTTGCGATTGGTGCGCAGCGCAAACGACTGGGGAGCGCCGTCCACCTCCAGCAGCCACCGTCGCGGATCCATGAAGCCCACCGGCGCGTCCGCATACAGCTCCAGGACCGCGTCGGGGCGTACGGTGACGTGGGGCCGGGGCGTGCTGCTGAGGTGCATCGGGGGCAGCGGTCCCGAACGAGCGACCGCGAGCACGTAGCTGATGGTGCCGCCCGGCTCGCAGGGAGCGGGGGGACGCCCGAGGGGGTCGGCGAGATCGGACCACTCCACCCGTACCCGGAACCCCGCGAGCAGACCGGGCGGCAGCCCCAGCGTGAGGGTCTGGCCGTCCGGGGTCCAGCGCAGCTCGGGGTCCCGCAGCGACCATCGCCATGCCTTGCGCCGCGCGTTGAACAAGTGCGCGCTGATGCGGCCCCACACCAGCCGCACCCGGCCGCGCCGTCGGTCCATCGGCCGGTCGAACCGAAGCCGCAAGGAGGCAGGCGACCCCACCAGGACCTCCGGCTCGGGGGTGATGGTGAGCACGCGCGGACTCAGAACGCCTCCAGCAGAACCCGCACCCCGATGGAGCCACCGTCGTATTCCTCGAACAACCCGAGGCGAAAGCTGTTGCGGCAGAACAGCTGGATGACAGAGCTGCCGCACTGGCCCCCACGCACAACCCGCAGGGGCAGCCCCTCATCTGCCACGGCACGCCCGGTGGGGTCGGTCAATGCACCGCGGTCGCCCGCCGCGGCGCGCTGCACCCGCTCGGCGTAGGCCGCCTCCCGGAATCGATCGCTCGTCCACTCCTGCAGGTTGCCCACCATGTCATGCAGGCCGTAGGCGTTGGGGGCGTACGAGGCGACCGCGACGGGGCGCGGGCCCAGGTAGTTGCAGCGTTCGGGCGAGATGGGCTCCGCTCCCCAGGGGTAGGCCTGAGCCTCGAGTCCACCCCGCGCGGCGCGCTCCCACTCGGCCTCGGTGGGGAGCCGATACACCCGGCCCTCGCGTTCGCTGAGCCAGGCGCAGAACGCCTCTGCGTCAGCGAAGGACGCCCCGGTCATGGGTGTGGGCCGCGCAGCGACGCCGCTGCGGACGGCGGCGGGTGGACGGAACTCCGCCCACTGGGCGCGGGTCACGGTCGTGGCGCTCAGCCAGTAGTCCCGGGTCAGCTCGACGGGGTGCGCGGGCTCTTCCCGAGGGAGCAGCGCCGGGCTCCCGCCCATGGTGAACCGGCCCGCGGGGATGGGGGCGAACGCCATGCCGAGGCGGTTGTGGCGGTACGGCGCGCCCCGGAGTCCGGCGCTGCTGCGTGAGGGTGTCGGGCTCGGCAAGAGCGGGGCCCCCAAGAGGTCAGCGTGGGGTCGGGTGGGCCAGGTCTCCTGGTCGAGCAGGTGGTAGCGGGCGCGGTGGGTCAGAGGGTGGTTGGGGTGGCGCTCGATCAGGCTGCGCCAGTGCGCGTGTGCCCCGCCGACGTCCCCGGCTCGATAGGCCGCGGCCCCCAGCAGCAGGGTCGCCCAGGCGGCGCCGTCGGGATCCGAGGCGCCGTGGACCCCCACCCAGCGGTGCAAGGTCGCGGCCGCGCCCGCACGCCTGCCGTCACGCAGCGCGCCCTCGATCTGCGCCAGTTGGGCGCGCGGACCGGTCGCCCAGTCGGGAACGGACACCCCCACGACGCCCGCGAGCGCAGCCCGCCACTGGTCCGCAGGCGCCCGGTAGTTGAGGTGCAGCCGGCAGTCCCTGGAGGCGTCGGTGACGAACACCCCGGGCGGCGAAATGGCGAGCTGCCCCGCTGGGATGTGGGCGGACACCCAATCCCTGCCTGCCTCGTCAGCGCCGGGGCCGTCGAGCAGCATGGAGAAGCGCACCGGCACGAAGTGGTCCTGCACGAGGAGCGCCACGGCGGGGTCTGCGAGGCCGACTGCACGAGTCAGCGAGCCCGCAGGTCACCAGTCACCCTCGGGGCCGACCCCCTGTCCCAACGGGACCACGAGCACCGGCCGGCCGGCGTCCTCGCTGACCGCCAACGCGTGCGTGAAGCTGTGCAGGAACTCGATGTCACGCATCGGGAGAGTATGACAGGTCGGGGAGCCGTTCCCCCCTCTGTCCCTTCTCACACGCGCTCTTGCGCCGCCCGACAGCCTCGTTCACGATGGCGCACTGGAGGTCCCTATGCGCACCCTGTTCCTGATCTTGATGGCCGCTCTCCTCATGGCCTGTGATGGCCCTATTGATGCCGAGCCCGTCGCTCAGGCCGAGCCCGTCGCTCAGGCCGAGCCCGTCGTGGTCGCCCAGGCCCACCCCGCAGCCGCCGCGTTCGGAGCCTGGGTCACCGACGGCACCACGATCATGGTGAGCGCGGACGGCATCGGGCCCATCGTGGATGGGATCGAGAGCCTGTCGGCCTACACCATCGCCGCCCAGGGCGACGACTTCGTGGAGCTGGTGACCGACGACGGCACCGTGTACCGCGTGGACCTGGGCGACGACCGCCGCATGTCCAGCAGCGCGCTCCCCAACGTCTCGCTCCGCCTCAACTAGGGGAACACAGCATGCGTCATCTCCTCGGCTTTTTGCTCCTGCTCGGCGCGGCGCTGCCCGCCGCTGCCTCCGCGGTCACCATCAACTTCGACGACACGACCGCGCCGTGCAACTTCAACCAGCAGGTCCCCCTGACGAACGAGTACGCGGGCCAGGGCGTGACGTTCTCCGGTAGCTGGGAGGTGCTCAACCAGTGCGGCAACTTCGCCGTGAGTGGCCACAGCTCCCCCAACTTCCTGGCCTACAACACCGGCATCGGCGGAATCGCTAAAACGGAGACCCTGACGTTCTCCAGCGACGCGTCGGGGATCTCCTTCAAGATGGGCCGGGCCGGGAACGTGACCGCCGAGGCGTTCAACGCCTCGGGGGTCTTGATTGGGACGACCACCGCGAGCGCGGGCACAACGCTGGTGACCGTTTCTCTCTCAGCGACCGGCGTGCGCTCGGTGGTCGTGACGGGCTCTGGGAACATCGGCGTGCTCGACGACCTCGTCTTCACCCTGGGTCCCAACAACGTCGCCCCCACCGCGGATGCCGGCGGGCCGTACAGCCTGGGACAGGGCGGCAGCGTCGCGCTCGACGGGAGCGGCAGCTCCGACAGCGACGGCAGCATCGTCAACTACGAGTGGGACTGCACGAGCAACGGCTCCTACGACGTCAGCTCGTCGAGCCCCACGGCCAACTCATGCTCCTACCCCGATGACGGCACGTACACCTTGACCCTGCGCGTCACCGACGACGACGGAGCCCAGGACACCGACACCGTGGGCGTCACCGTCACCAACGCGCTGCCCAGCGCCGACGCCGGTGGGCCTTACTCGGTCAACCAGCTCGCCGCGCTCTCGCTCGATGGCAGCGCCAGCTCCGATCCCGACGGCAGCATCGCGGTGTACGAGTGGGACTGCACCAACGACGGCTCCTACGACGTCAGCTCCGCCAGCCCCACAGGCAGCACCTGCACCTACCCCGACGACGGCAGCTACACGGTCGGGCTGCGCGTCACCGACGACGACGGAGGCCAGGCCACAGACACCGCCACGGTCACCGCGACCAACACCGCTCCGGTGGCGAACGCCGGCGGGCCGTACTCCATCAACCAGCTCGCGGCCCTCTCGCTCGACGGCAGCGCCAGCTCCGATCCCGACGGCAGCATCGCGCTGTACGAGTGGGACTGCACCAACGACGGCTCCTACGACACCGCGTCCACGAGCGGCACGGGCAGCACGTGCACCTACCCCGACGACGGCCCCTACACGGTCGCGCTGCGCGTCACCGACGACGACGGCGGCCAGGCCACAGACACCGCCACCGTCACCGCGACCAACACCGCTCCGGTGGCGAACGCCGGCGGGCCGTACTCCGTCAACCAGCTCGCGGCCCTCTCGCTCGACGGAAGCGGCAGCTCCGACCCCGACGGCAGCATCGCGCTGTACGAGTGGGACTGCACCAACGACGGCTCCTACGACACCAGCTCCGCCAGCGCCACGGGGAGCACCTGCACCTACCCCGACGAAGGCTCCTACACCGTGGGCTTGCGCGTCACCGACGACGACGGCGGCCAGGCGACGGCGACCGCGGCGGTTACGGCGACCAACACCGCTCCGGTGGCCGACGCCGGTGGGCCGTACAGCGGCCCTCAGGGCAGCCCCATCGCGCTGGACGGCTCTGGGTCCAGTGACCCCGACGGCACCTTGTCGCTGTACGAGTGGGACTGCACCGACGACGGCAGCTATGACACCAGCAGCGCGAGCCCCAGCGGCTCGTCGTGCACCTACCCCGCGGACGGCGCCTACATCCTGCGACTGCGCGTCACCGACGACGACGGCAGCCAGGCCACCGACACGGCCACCGTCACCTCGGCGAACACTCCGCCCATCGCGGACGCCGGCGGGCCCTACTCGGGCGATGAAGGCGTGGCCATCGCCGTGGACGCCGCGGGCTCCACCGACGTGGGCGGCTCGATCGTGCTGGTCGAGTGGGACTGCGACAACGACGGTGCCTTCGAGATCTCGGGCACAACCACCGCCGCTACCTGCACCTACCCGGACCAGGGGAGCTTCTCCGCGGCCGTCCGCGTGACCGACGACAACGGCGCCTCGGACACCAACGTCGGTAGCGTCAGCGTGGGCAACGTCGATCCCGACCTGGACTCGCTGGTCACCAACGACGGCGACGAGGGCAGCAGCCTCAGCTTCTCGGTGTCGGCCACCGACGTGGCCGCCGACACCGTCACGGTCACCTGGGACTTCGGCGACGGCACGACCGATGTGGGTGCCAGCGTCTCGCACACCTACGCCGACGACGGCACGTTCAGCATCGTGGTCACCGCCACGGACGAAGACGGCGGGAGCGCGACGCTCACCGGATCCTCGATCATCGCCAACGTCGCGCCGGTCCTGACCAGCAGCCCGCCGGTCAACGCCGTGCAGGGAGCGCTGTACACCTACGCGCCGACCGTGACCGACCCCGGCGATGAGGTGTTCGCCTGGACGCTGTCCCCCGGCGCACCGGCGGCGATGACTCTGGACCCATCCACCGGCTCGATCGAGTGGACCCCAACCTACGCGGACTCCCTGGTCGGCAGCTTCTCGCTGGTATTGACCGTGGACGACGGCGACGGCGCCACCGACGCTCAGAGCTGGACCATCGCGGTGTCCTCGCTGGACACAGACGGCGACGGCCTGCCCGATGACTGGGAGAACGACAACGGGCTCAACCCCAACGACCCCAACGACGGCGCGGCCGATCCCGACGCCGATGGCCTGAGCAACCTCGACGAGTTCGGGCTGGGTACGGACCCCAACGTGTACGACGGTCCTTCGGTGCCGGTCCTGGTCTCGCCCATCGCGGGGCTCGAGATCGTGACCGCCAACCCCGATCTGGTCCTGACCAACTCGGTCGACCCCCAGAATGACGTGCTCGTCTACGACTTCGAGCTCTACGAGGACGAAGCGCTCACCGTGCTCGTGACGGACACCGCGGGGGTGGCGGAGACCGCGACCGAGACGCTGTGGGGCGTGGACGTGGCGCTGACCGAGAACCAGCAGTACTGGTGGCGCGCCCGCGCGTCTGACCCGTACGTGACCACGGACTGGAGCCTCGCCGAGAGCTTCCTGGTCAATGTGGTCAACGAGGCGCCCGCGGCCCCGGTGCTGACCTACCCGACCGGCGGCGAGACCGTGGCTGAGCTGAGCCCAGAGCTGGTGTGGACCGACATGCTGGACGTCGATGGCGACGTGCTCAGCTACGACATCGAGCTGTACGACGCCGCGGGCATCCTGATCGCGGATGACTTTGGCGTCGCGGGAGACGGAACGGAAGGTCTCTGGACGGTGCCGCTGGCGCTGACCGAGGACGCCGTCTACTCGTGGACCGTGCGTGCCGTGGACGAGCACGGGCTCGCCGGGGACTGGGCTGCTGAGGAGTCGTTCTTCATCTCGACCGAGAACGCGGCGCCCTTCGGTGCAGTGTTCCTGGAGCCCACGGACGGTGCCGACGTCGTCTCGACGACGCCGACCCTGGTGGTGCAGGAGGCCGAGGACCCCGAGGGCGCGGCGCTCACCTACGAGCTCGAGCTGGACGCCGTGCCGTCGTTCGACGGCGCTGCTCTGGAGACCACGACGCTGTCGGCCTCGGGCACCGGGGCCGTGGAGTGGGACCTTTCCGCGGCGGGCATCACCCTGCAGCCCAACGCTCTCGCCTACGCCCGAGTACGGGCTGTCGATGATGGTGGAGTCGCGAGCGTGCCCGACACCATCTCGTTCTTCGTGCGCGGCGACAACGACGCGCCGAACGTGCCGGTGCTCGTGGCCCCGGCCGATGGCAGCACCGGCGAGGGCTCGCCTACCTTTGTGGCCGAGGACCCCGTCGATCCCGAGGGAGACCTGGTGTTCTTGCACTTCGTGGTCGCCCGGGACGTCGAGTTGACCGACGTCGTTGCCGAGAGCGAGAACGTGCTGATCTCTGGCGCCGGGACGTCGGTCTGGGTGCCGCCGTCCGCCCTGACCGGCACCGTGTACTGGAGCGCGCGCTCGGTGGACGGCGACGACGCCGCATCCGAGTGGGCGACGCCCTGGAGCTACACGGTGGAGTCCACCGGCGACGACGATGATGACGACGACTCCGCCGGGACCTGCGACGACGCCCAGGGCTGCAACTCCGAGTGCGAGGAGGGCTGCCAGTCGTCGGTCGCCGGGAACGGCACTGGGGCCGCGTGGATGCTGTTGGCCCTGCTCGTGACGGTGGGCCGGCGACGTCGCCGGTAGAGCCGGGGCTCAGCAAGCATCAAACGATGCTTGCAATGGGCCGCTGCTCAGCCCGTAGACCGGCCTCAACCGTCAAGAGGAGGTCCCATGTCCCGTCCACAGAGCCGTCAGGAGACCTCGAGGTCGTTGTCGCAGAGGGCTCCGTCGAGAACGGCCAGCTGGTCGGGCTGCCTGAGCTGGACGCGATGGGCGGCTACTGGTGGAGCCCCATCGGGCTGGCAATGGCGGCCGACGGGACGATCACGGTCTCGCCCGACAACGCGTCGCAGACCATGCCCGACGACCGCCAGCCCTTGCCTGGCGCGTGACCGGGAGGCCGTCTACCAGCCGTGGAACTGGCGGCTGGCGGACGGCGCCCCCACGCCCTTCTGGGGTGCCCAGCCCAACCCGTAGGGTCCTTCGTCGGGGGCTTCGAACGACGGCTCGAAGGTGAAGTTCACCGCGAGGCCCTCAGCGTTGCTAGGCACGGTGGCGCACATGGCGTCGGCGATCTGCGTTCCGGTGCGGGCGACCTCCCAGATCCGCACCTCATCGACTGAGCCGAGCTGATGCATCGGGCTGTTCTCACCGAGCTGGACCTGTCCGTAGATCTCGAGCGGTTCGGTGGAGAAGCTGTTGTTCGGATTCCACTGCCCGCTGGCGGCGCCGTCGAAGTACGCCGAGCCCTGGTTCGCAGCGCGGTCGAAGGTGAACGCGACGTGATGCCAGATGCCGTCGTAGAACGCAGGGCTGGTGTTCGTGGCTCCGTGACCGCCCGTGCCCTGGCCACCGACGACCTCGAGCTCTACGCGGTCGTTGGGCTGCAGGTCCACGACCATGCGACCGCTCGAGCTGCCGGGTCCGCCGAACGTGCGCAGCACCCGAGTCTCCCCCACTGGCGTTGTGTTGTTGCGGGTCCAGAACTCGACCGTAAAGTCGCCTGAAAGGGAGAGCGTGAACCCGGCGCTGCCGAAGGTCTGCTTGTCGCCGGCGTTCAGGTAGTACCAGTCGCCGGTCTGCGCCATGTCGATGAGCGAGTCGCAGTCGTCGTCGATGCCGTTAAAGCAGTCCTCGGCCTGCCCTGGGTTCACGGCAGCGTTCTGGTCGTCGCAGTCCACGGTCTCGTCCCAGCCGTCGTTGTCAGCGTCGATGGCCGCCGCGTCGTCGTCGTCGGCCGCGTCATCGTCGTTGGCTACGTCGTCGTCGTTGGCTACGTCGTCGTCATTGGCAGCGTCGTCGTCGTTGGCCGAGTCGTCGTCGTTGGCCGAGTCGTCGTCATTGGCTGCTGGGCAGCCGCCGAGTGGCGAGACGAGCGATAGGCCGAGAAGGAGGGCGAGGCGAGGGGCGAGGCGGGGGGCGAGCGGCATGGTGGCTCCAGGGGTTTGAGTCTGGAGAGAAGCTATCGACCGCCGCGGGCCGACGAACCCTTCGGGATCCCTTCGCCCGCGCGCGGGCCGCGCGTCAACCGACGGCCCGACGAGCTCGGGACGCCCGATTCCGGACGTAACCCCGCCCACACTGCCAGTGTGGGGCCGGTTGTGACCGCCAGGGCGCAGGTCCAGGCCCCGCCGAGCCCCTACTCCGGACATAACCCCACCCACACTGCCAGTGTGGACCCGATCATGACCGCCAGGGCGCAGATCCAGGCCCCGCCGCGCCCCTACTCTCCGGGGACATCCTTGACGTCGTAGACCGGGGACATCCTTGACGTCGTAGACCGGGGACATCCTTGGCGTCGCAGACCGGAGACATCCGCTTCCCCAGCCTCGCGCCCTCGAACCCGCTCGAACCCGGCCTCACCGCCTAGATCGCGGCCATCACCAGGCTGTAGCCCTCCACCACCCGGCGGGCCTGCGCCCGCGGGAAGCGGGTGCCCTTGAGCTGACGGCGCACGCAGGTGACGAGCTCGTCGGTACCGAGGGCATCACGGGGGTCCACCTCGACAGAGCTGGCGCGGCCGTTGGGCTCGACGACCAGCGAGATCGACAGCGACGCCGTCAGGTCCGGCGACCCAGCGCGCGCAACGTCGTAGCAGTACCGAAGACGGTCGCCCTGGGAGCCGATGAGCGAGTCGCCGTTGCCGCGCACGACCGCCACCGGAGCCGGCGGGGCCTGAGGTTTCGCCGGGGCCTGCAGCTCCGGCGCTGCTTCGTAGGTGGGTCCGAGCGGCTCCCCGGGGTCCACGCCGAGCACTCGCAACGGAACAGGCTCGCCGTCGGTGTGAGTGACCCAGGCGAAGCCTGCGATGAGGAGGGTGGCAAAGGCGACAACGCCAGCAAGGATCGTGCGTTTCTTCATGGTTCTCTCCAATCGAGGCCAGGGGGCCTCACTGGAGAAACGCCTGCGTCCACGCAGGCAAGGACTGTCTACGCCTACATCCTCCCGGCGCGGACCTCGAGCTCGCGCTTGCTCAGCCGGCCGCGCGCATCGGTGACGACCACGTCGTGACGCCCCACCTCAGGCGTCCACCACAGGCGCTCGGTGGCGGCGACGGTGCCGAGAAAGGTGCCGTTGACGAACCAGCTCAGCTCGGCGTCGCCGGACGCTTCCGCCTCCAGCGGGATCTGCTGCTTGTGCACCGGCATCCCAGGGATCAGCAGCGCAATGTGGTCAGCGGGAGGATTGAGGATCTGGGGCGCCCGGTCTCGCTGGGGCGGCGCGCAGCCGTCCGCCCACGACGGCGGCTCGGGCATGTGCCGATGCCGCGCCGCCACAAAGCGCCGCACCGTCGCCGGCCACAGCACGAACGTTCGATGCTCGGTGACCGCGCCCGCCTCCTTGCAGTCGGGGCGCACCGCCAGCCCGCTGGCCACGTCCACCTCGCGATCCACGTGGAATGGGCACACCCCAGTCGGCACGGCCTCAATGCGCGCCAGCGCTCTCGTCCTCCGTGGGCACGACGCCCCCACCGGATGCCCTGAGTAGGCGCACACCGGGATCTCCCGCAGGTCACCAGAGATGGGGTCCACCGGCGGCGCCCGCCGACTGTCCCGCAGCGCCTCCAACACATCGAAGAGGATGGGCCCCGCCGCCTCGCTGCCTTGCAGCTGCGCCACGCCTTCGTTGTCGAGGTTGCCCACCCACACCGCCACGGTGTGCTCTGGACCGCTGCCCACCGCCCACGCATCCCGCCGCCCCGAGCTCGTGCCGGTCTTCCAATGGATGTAGCCAGGCCCCGAGCTCATCTCGCGACGCCGCGGAAAGTCCGGCCGGTCCCGGCGACTCAGCACCTGCCGAGTCAGCCACGTGCTGCCCTCGCTCATCATCCGAGTCGGCACCCTCACCGGCTCGCTTATGCGCAGCCGAGGCGCGCGCCACGTGCCCTTCTCAGCCAGCGCCGCATACAGCCCCGCGAGCTCCAGCGGGCTCAGCTCCACCCCGCCCACCGCCACGCTCAGCCCGTAGTGGCCGGGCTCGCTGGCGATGGAGTCCACGCCCATCTGCCGCAGGCTCCCCAGGAACTCCTCCACCCCGATCTGCTGCAGCAGCCCGATGAACGGCAGGTTCAGCGAGCGCGACAGCGCGTCGTCGAGCCGCACCAGCCCATCAAAGCCGCCGTCGTAGTTCCCCGGCTCCCAGCTCCCCAAGCGCGCGGGCACGTCCGGCACCAAGAATCCCGGCAAGACCAGCCCCCGGTCCATGGCCATCACCTGAACGAAGGGCTTGAGCGCGCTGCCCGGCGAGCGCGGCACGTCGAACGCGGCGATGAACTCGCCGGGCAGGTTGCCGCCGAGACCGAGCACGTCCCGAGACTCCCGGTCGAGCACGACGATGGCGGCGTTGCGCACCCCGATGCGGGTCAGCTCCGGCGCAGCGCGCGCCAGTCGGTCATCCACCACCCGCTGGACCCCGCGCTCCAGGGTGGAGTCCACGCGCGGCGCGTCGGGATCTTGGTCCCGGAGCCACACCGCGCCGTGGGACGCGCTACGCGGCATGGGCCGCAGCCGCAGCGGCACTGGCTCACGCTTGATCTCCGCCAGCACCTCGCCCGCGCTCGCCGCCACTCCCCCGTGCACCCCGAGCCGCAGCGCCCCCGCATCCAGCAGCCGCTCCGCGATGTCGTCCCTCACCCGAGCCAGCCGGTCCTCGTGGTCCGGGCGGGGGTAGCGCACGTTGGGATTCTGGGGCACCGCGAGCAAGGTGGCGATCTCGGCAGGCGAGAGCGCGCCCGCCCCGTGCCCGAAGTACGACCACGCCGCCGCCTCGATGCCCTCGACATTGCGCCCATACGGCGTGAACTGCAGCCACGCCGCGAGGATGTCGTCCTTGCTCATGCGCAGCTCGAGCTGCACCGCCCGGGCTGCTTCGACGACCTTGCTCGACACCGTGCGCGGACGGGGCTCCAGCAGGCGCACCACCTGCATCGTCAGCGTGGACCCGCCCGACACCACGTCGCCCTGGGTCACGTTGAGCCAGGCCGCCCGCAGGATCGCCAGCCCATCCACCCCCAGGTGCCGCCGGAACCGCTTGTCTTCGAGGCGGATGAGCGCATCGGTCAGCGCCGGGTCCACCTCGCTCGCCCGCACCGGGATGCGCCACCGCTCATCCGGCGCGAGGAAGACGTGCGCAGTGCTGCCATCGCGCCACTGCACCACCACCGAGCCAGCCTCGCTCAGCCGCGCCGGCAGGGGCACGGAGTAGGCCGCCGCGAAGGAACACGCCCCAAGGAACAGCGCGAGCGCGACGCCTGCTAGGGCCGCCTGCCTGCGCGCCGCGCCCACCTGCATCTACTCGGCGTCCGTGATGCCCGACCAGGGACCCAAGATCGTCACCCGGTCACCCACCTCGCGACCCCAGAACCGCGGGTCGTACATCGCCTCCGCCTCCACCGGCGGCACCACGAAGTCGCCCGCAGACGTCGCCCGCACCGCGTACACAAAGCTGACCGTCTTGCCCCGAGGCAGCGTGCCGAACACCTCCACCCGGTCGTCCCGCGCGTTCATGTGGTCCCGCTCCCACAGGTTCTGCTGGTCCACCACGGTGATGACCCGGTCTCGCCCGAGGTTGGCGTTCTCGATCTCAAAGCCCGCCGGCAGCCGGTCCACCAGCGCCACGTTGCGCATCTCTTCGCTGGTGGTGTTGGTCAGGTCCACCCGCACGACCACGAGGTCACCCAGCGACAGTCCAGTTGTGTCGGCGAAGCCGCCCTCCATGTCGAGGTAGCTGCGCGCCACCCGGATGCCCTGGGCGCCCTCCTCCCACACCGCTTCGGCCTGCACGCCTTCCGACGCCACCAACGCGTAGAGCTTGCCCTCGCCCTTGGTCTCCACGGTCAGCGTGGGGTTGGCCCGCTCGCTCAACCGCGTGATGTCCCATGCGCGCTCCGAGCTGTCTTTGTCGCTGAAGCGGGGCTCCAGCTCCGTGCCGCCGGCGACCAGGGTGGGCACCGAGAAGTTCTTGGCGCCGGAGCTGATGCGGCGCCCGAGTCCGGTGATGCCCCAGACCAGCTCTTGGGTGGTGTAGTAGCGCGAGCTGTTGCCTTGCAGGGAGCTCGCCACCAGCGACGCCAGCTCCTCGCCGTCGGGATCGTTGCCGAACAGCTCGCCAAACAGCGTCAGCATCAACCCTCGGCGTCGCCGGTCGCTGTAGAAGCTCCACCGGTTGCGCCGCTCATCGGTGACGTTCGACACGTCCGGGGACCGCAGATCCGCCTCGTGCCGCCGGTCGCCGGCCTGCCACAACGCCGCCTTGAGCAGATACAGGTTCTCGCGGTCCGAGCCGTCCGTGGTCGCGCCGTCGATCCGCGCCAGCAGGTTGCTCGCCAGCGCCTTGCGCCCCCGGCCTCCGCGAGCCAACACGTAGTGCATGTAGGGCAGGCCATACCTCCAGCCGTCGCTGGCGCCAGCGTCCACCTGGGACTCCATGTAACGCAGCGATTGGTCCAGCGCGCTGTCCGGCACGTCGTAGCCGCGCTCGCGGGCATCGAGCAGCATGTGCGTCGCATAGGCGGTCGCCCAGGAGTGCGGCGTGTCGGACCCGGGCCAGTAGGCAAAGCCGCCCAAGCCTGTCTGCATGCTCAGCACCCGGCGGATGCCGTGGTTCACGCGCTTTGCGATGCCCTTGTCTGCGGCGATCTCGGGGTCTACCTGCTGCAGGAGCCGGTCCACGAACAGCATGGGACGCGTGCTCGACGTCGTCTGCTCGATGCAGCCGTACGGGTAGCGCACCACGTAGCTGAGGTGGTCGAACACGTCGCCGTAGGGGTTGGACGTGACGCGCACAAAGCTGCGCTCGGTCGTGGGCACCCAGCCGGCCATCCAGTCGCTCAGGTCATTGGCGCCAGCGGTCAGCTCCACCCGATGCAGCACGCGGCTGCGGGGCGCGTCGGGGTTGAAGGGTAGGATGCTATTGGCGCGGCTGCGCAGCTTGCCCGCGCTCGCCACGACCTCGAACTCCACCGTCCCCACCTGGCGCCGAGCCACGACCTCAAACACCGCCGTGCCCGACTCGCCAAGCCCGAGCTTCATGCGCCGCTCCATCCCGCCCGCGATGTCCACCGGCGGCCCGCCCGTCGCTCCGGCCAGGGCCGGCCCCACGTCCGAGGCGCTCAGCGCCACCGTCACGTCCTGCTCGGCGCCGCTCATGTTGGTGACGAACACCGGCACGTCCACCCGGTCGCCCTCCATGAGGAAGCGCGGCAGGGTCGCCTGCACCACCAGGGGATCCCGCACGAACACGCTGGCCTGCGCGTGGCCCACCCGCTCGGGGCCCACGGCCACCGCCATCACCCGCAGCTTGCCGCGGTACTGGGGCACGTCGAAGCGCACCGTCGCCTTGCCCTTCTTCACTTGCACGACGCCCGACCACAGAGCCACCGGCTCGACGGGCTGGGCCCGGCCCAGCTCTGCGCCAGGATCGTCGCCGCCGATGGACGAAGTGGCGCCTTCCGGCGGCACGAGGATGGACCAGCCCACCGTCTCGTAGCTCTGCACACCGAGCGCGCGCTTCGCGAGCAGCTGCTCCAGCGGGTCCGGCGACGCAAAGTCGGTCAGCTGCAGGATGCCCTCGTCGATGGCAGCCACGGTCACCACGGTGTCGCCGTGGGCACCGGGCAGGTCCAGCTCCACCACGAGCTCGCTGTTGGGCTGCACTTCTTCGGGCGCAGACACCGTCATCTCCTGGGTGTACGCCGCCGCGTCCACGCGCACCGAGGCCACGCCAAACGCGCGGTCGGCCATGTAGGTCTCCGCGGAGTCCGCGTGGGGGTCCTTGAGCAGCAGCGCCGACACGTACACGTTGGGCGCCCACTCCTTCACCGCAAACTCCCACGACACCGGGCCGGGCTCGACGTCCTTCCACTCCCAGGTCCGCACATCCGCCGTCTCGACCGAGAACAGCGCGCGCCCCGAGTAGGGAGCGGTGAACGTCGCGGTCGCCTTGCTGCCCTGCTTGACGGAGTCCGGGACGGTCAGCTCCAGGGTGCCGGGCTTGAGCGGCTTCGGCGTGGCGTCCACCGAGCCGTCGGGATCGCTCCACCACCAGTAGTTGGACGTGCCCTCGACCCGCAGGCCGGTGCGCGCGTTGCCCGCCCGCGCCTCGATGAGGAAGCCGGCCGAGTCCTCGCCGGGCGTGTAGCTCCAGGCGAACCTGCCGCCGTCCGCCGACACCGTGGCCTTGCCCTCTTCGATCTTGCGCAGCGTGCGGCGGTAGCTGCCGTACCCGTCGTCCTCGTCGTACCACCAGCCGTACTCCTCCTCGAGCCGGTACGCGGTGAGCTGCACGTCCCGGGTGTCGGTGATCGGCGCGCCGGACCAGTCCACAAACAGGCCGGTGACCTGGATGGGCTCGCCCGCCTTGCCCTCCTCTGTGCCCGTCTGCATGCCCACGTAGAACCGCTCGGGGTGCACCATGGCGCTGGCCTTGCTCTGGGTGGAGCGCCCGGAGCCCGCCTCGAACACCACCGCCCGCGACACCAGCTTGCCGGTGCCCTCCCAGCTCGTGCCCTCGCCCAGGGCCGGGCACGACAGCAGGGTCTTGCCGTCGCTGTCGAGCTCGCCGGCGGCCGAGCCCAGCGTCAGTCCGCGCTGGCTCTCGTCGTCGCTGCGCCACGGCCCGTAGGTCAGCTGGCCGTTCTTGCCCGGCGTGAAGCTCGCCGGCACCAGCTCGCAGTCGAGCTCCGCGGGGCTGCCCTCGGCGCTGCCGCCAAACAGGTAGCGGGCCTCCACGGTTCCGATGATGTCCGAGCCGGCGAGGATGTCGCTCTCGCCCAGGCTCACGTCCACCTCCATGCGCTCGGGCACGAACTCCTCGACGTAGAACGAGTAGCTGGCGAGCTGGTCGTCGCCCGCCGACACCACGGCGGTGTAGTTGCCGGTCACGGCCCAGTCCCCGAACTCGGGGTCGTAGGCGATGACGCCGGCAGCATCGGTGTTCAGGGTGTGGCGACCGAGCACGCGCCCGCGGGGGTCGATGAGCGCGAGGCTGAGCGGCATGCCCTTCTTGGGAGCCTTGCGGTCGGTGCCGCGGACCACGCCGACCAGGTGGGCGGTCTCGCCGGGCCGGTACACGCCGCGGTCGGAGTACATGGCCACGCGGTACGCCTCAGGCGCGAGGTAGGGCTCGCCGGCGACCTCGGACTCGGTCAGCGGCGTCTGCAGATCCGCGAAGCGCAGGTAGGTCAGGTCGTCGCCGTTGCGAGCGAGCACCACGTAGGGCGGCTCAGGGTCCACGGGGTCCGGGGTGAGCGCGACGCGGCAGTGTCCGGTTCCGGCCGTAGAGCAGGTGCCGAGCACCGTGCCCGAGCGGCGGCGCACGTCGATCTTCGCCCCGCCCACCGGCTTGAGCGTGTCCGCGTCCACGGCCCAGACGTCGAGCCCGGTGCTGTAGGGCGCGTCCGGTGCGGTCGCCGCCTCCTTCGCGACCAGGTGCAGGTTGGTCACCAGCACCCGCGACGTGTCGGACGCATCCGCGCCGGACACCCGCACCTCGTACACGCCGTTGGTGCGAGTGGGCACGTGCTTGCCGAGGTCGAGCCAGGTGGTGCCGAAGTCGTCGGCGGGCCCCTGCACGGGGACGGTGGCGGTGGCGATGAGATCCGACGTCCTCGCATCTGCGAGCTCGTCGTCGCCGGTGAGCCAGTGCACGAGGTTGCGCTCGGGCACATGGCGGATCTGCAGCTCCACCTGGGAGAGGTTGAGGTGGCGCACCGGCAGCGCCTGCCACGCCGAGCTGGGCAGGTAGCGGCCCTTGCTGACGAAGTTCACCTGGGGCGAGCGGGCGGGGATGGTGAAGGAGTCGGTGCGCGGGCCGGGCAGCGCCGCGCCGTCCTTGCTCACCAGCTTGGTGTCGAGGTTGATGGTGTACGCGCCGCGCGCAAAGTCGCCGAGCACGCGGAAGCCCTGGCGGGTGGGCGACAGCCGCACGTCCTTGACCGACGGGGTGAACGAGACGCCGAGCGCACCGTTCTCATCCAACGGCAGGCAGCGGGTGGTCAGGTCGTACCAGGTGTCCGTCGCGTCGTCCCAGTAGCCATTCCAGCCGTCAGGCGCGGCCTCGTCGCGGCAGATGATGTCTACATAGAAGCCGGTCGGGCCTTCGCCCCGGCGGATGGCCAGCACGTTGATGGCCGGAGTCTTGGGCAGCGTCAGGTCGCGGCGGTACGCGGGCGCGGTGACGCCGTCTCGACCGAGCATCGGGGTGCCGCCGTCGATCCGGACGCCAATGCGGGTGCCAACCTTGACCGCGGGGCCGCCCAGCGGCAGGCGCAGCACGGCGGGATCGTTGGTGGTGTCCACCCGGGGGCTGGGGTTGCGCACGCCGTCGATGGTCATGGCGAGGCGCTCGCGCACCTGGGAGACGGCGACCGGACCGCTGAACGCCAGCGTGATGCTGGCCTGCTGCTCATCGATGCGTACGTCGTGCCAGTCGGCGCGCAGGATGCGGAAGCCTGCGGTGCGCGAGGTGTGCGACCACGCCTCGGGCGTGCCGGGGCGCAAGATGGCGTGGGGCGTGCCGATCGCGTCGACCGTGACCGTGTACTCGGTGTCGGGCTGCAGTGCGTCCGTCGGGGTGAACTGCAACGTCGTGGCGGTGGCGAGGCGCAGGGTGCCCTCCACCGGTGGCGTGATGGTCACGCTGGTGCCGTCGAGCGCGGGGCCGCCGATCTGCGATGGCGCAGCGACACCTCGGGCGAGCTCGATGATGAAGCCGCTGGCGATGGAGTCCGCGGGGCCTACCGGCCGAATGACCGGCGCCAGATCGATGGGCCGTAACGTCGCGGGCACGGCCGCGAGCACGCTGTCTGGCAGGGGCTCGGCGGTGGATCGAATCTCGGCGACACCGGCGGGCCCGGTGGGCGGGGGCGGCGCGGCTTGCAGGGCGGCCGGGGTCTCATCGCCACCGTCAGACGGGCCGGATGGGTCGTCCTTGCAGGCGGTGAACGACAGGAGCAAGGCCACGCAAAGCAGGGCGCGGGCCGGGGAGGCGAAGGCAACGGGGGTCATGGGCAGTCCGGGGTGGGGCGAGGGCTGCAAGTGCAGAACCTACGACTGGGACAGCCTATTCCAATCCAGGTTCCCTGGGGGCCCCGCGACCTACCGGTAGACCGTCCGGGTGAAGGTTGCGGTGCATGGCGTCTCCGTGTTGGGGTGCCCCCCAACATCCATCCCCGGAGCTCTCAATGAACCGCACCGTCTGCCTCCTGTCCGCCCTCTGCCTCCTCCTGACGGGCGCCCTGCTGGGCTCGACGCTGTCGGTTCCCAACGCCTACGCAAGCACCGGCTGGACCTGCTACCGGGTCAACGAGTTCCCCAACGCCGACAAGGCCGCCAACTGGAAGGCTGCGGAGTCGGTGAGCAGTGGCCTGAACCAGGTCGCCGCCCACGCACCCTCGGGCACGGTCGTTCCTACGAAGTGGGACAGCGGCGATGCGGACCTACTCTGTGTGAAGCAGTAGCCCTCGCCCTTGTTCCCTGAGCTCTTCGCGAGCTCCCCCGGAGACCGATGACGTACGTGCCCGACAACCCGCTGATCGTCCAGAGCGATCTGTCGATGCTGCTCGAGGTGCAGTCGAGCAAGTACGCCGATGCGCGGGACGAACTGTTGGCGTTCGCGGAGCTGGTGAAGTCCCCCGAGTACGTGCACACCTGGCGCCTGACCGACCTCTCGCTGTGGAACGCCGCCGCCGCGGGACACGGCGCGGACGCGATCATCGAGACTCTGCATCGCTACGCGAAGTACCCCGTCCCCGCCTCGGTGCCCGAGCGGATCCGATCGGTGGTGTCGCGCTACGGCGCGCTGCGGCTGGTGCAGGACGGCGAGTTCCTGCGGCTGGAGTCCGACCGACCCCTGGATCTGGAGGAGGTACGGCACCTCAAGCCCGTACACGATCTGCTCGGCGATGACGCTGGCGACGGCGTGCGCGTGCATCCCCGGCGGCGCGGGGAGCTCAAGCGTCTGCTGGTCTCTCACGGTCACCCGGTCGAGGATCTGGTGGGCTACGAGGACGGCGACGCCCTGACCATGCAGCTCACCCACGAGGCCCAAGACCACCCGTGGTCCCTGCGCGACTACCAGCTCGCTGCCGTGGACTCGTTTGCCACTGGGCCGTCGGCGGGCTCGGGCGTGGTGGTCCTGCCCTGCGGGGCCGGCAAGACCATCGTCGGGATCGCCGCGATGGTGCGCCTGGGCATGCGCACCCTCATCCTGTGCACCGGCCACGTGGCGCTGCAGCAGTGGAAGCGAGAGATCCTCGCCCGCACCACCCTCACCGAGGACGACGTGGGCGAGTACAGCGGACGGGCCCGCGAGCTGCGCAACGTCACGCTGACCACCTACCAGCTGCTGACCTGGCGGGCGGAGAAGGGCGCCGAGCCCGCGCACTTCGGGCTGTTCTCCGAGGCCAACTGGGGACTCGTCATCTACGACGAGGTGCACATGCTGCCCGCGCCCATCTTCCGCGAAGCCGCCGAGCTGCAGGCCCGGCGACGTCTCGGCCTCACCGCCACGCTGGTGCGCGAGGACGGAATGGAGGGCGATGTCTTCGCCCTCATCGGCCCCAAGCGCTACGACCTGCCCTGGAAGCAGCTCGAGCGCCAGGGCTGGATCGCCACCGCGCGCTGCATCGAGGTGCGGGTGCCGTTCAGCGACGCCGACCGCCTCAAGTACGTGCGCAGCTCACCGCGAAGCAAGTTCCTCATCGCGAGCAAGAACCCGCGCAAGGGCGCGGTGCTGGAGGAGCTGCTGGCCCGCCACAAGGGCGAGCCCACGCTGGTGCTCGGTGCGTGGCTGGACCAGCTCGAGTTCCTCTCCCGGCGCTTTGGCCTCCCCCTGGTGACCGGCAAGACACCGGCGGCGGAGCGACTGGAAGTCTTCGATCGTTTCCGCAGCGGGGAGATCTCGGTGCTGGCGTTGAGCAAGGTCGGCAACTTCGCCATCGACCTGCCCAGCGCGGCCGTCGCCGTGCAGATCAGCGGGACCTGGGGCAGCCGACAGGAGGAGGCGCAGCGGCTCGGGCGGGTGCTTCGGCCCAAGAGCGGCGACAACCAGGCGGTGTTCTACTCGCTGGTCACCACAGATTCGCGAGAGCAGGAGATCGCCGAGCGACGACAGCTGTTCCTCGCCGAGCAGGGCTACCCGTACCGCATCGAGAGCGCGTCCTGATGCGGGTGACGTCCGTACTGCAGGTGGCCGATGCCGCGATGTGGAAGGAGCTCGCAGCCGTGCTCGATCTCGACGCGCTGCTCGCCGCGGCCGTCAGCCCACTGGAGCGAGAGGCGAGCGACGACGCCGCGGTGCTCGCGGCGCTGCATGGCGTGGGCATGAAGCCCCTGGTTCGCTACGCCCATCGAGGCAGCGACGAAGTCGTGGCCGCCAAACAGGTGCTGGGTCAGCGGATTCGCGGGCTGCGCAGCGAGGTTCGCAGCGTGCTGGTCAGCGCCCAGCGGCATGCCCGCGACGGCGTGGCGCGGGCGGACCACGCGTGGGACCCCGAGGTGGACGGAGACGCGGCCCGGATCCTGATGGGGTCTGGGTTCCTTGCGCCCGATGTACGGGACGGAGCGGTCGTGGCAGGCAGCTTCCGGCTGCACCCCGACCTGCCCCCACCGCCCGACGTGCCCTACGACTTCGCCGATGCGGTGATGGACGAGACCGAGGACCTGCCCGAGCCGTCGGTGCGCCTCATTCCCCTGCTGAGCGACGCCGCGTCCGTGGCGGCGGCGCTGCAACACAAGCCAGCCCGGCGCACTCACGCGGGCACTGTGGGGAAGACCGACGCGCGAGCCCTGGGACGGCAGCTCGCCGACGAGGACCTGCAGACGAGCGGGGATCTGGAGACGCACCCGCGCTGGGGCCGGGCGTTGGCCGCGCTGGAGGCGCTGGGCGCCGTGAGCCTCGATCCCATCACCCGGGAGCTGTTCGTGGACCTGGGCCTGGACGACGTGCTCAGAGGGACCGCCGAGGACGCGGTCGATCGCTTCGTACACAAGGTGGTGGATCACGACCTGCACGTCGTGGTGCCCGCGGTGCGGCACGCGCTGCGGCAGGCCGGCCCCGGCGCCGTGGACGAGCTGGTGTTCTACGAGCTGCTCGGCGAGCAGCATCGCGACGTGCTGTTCCCGCCTTGGTGGCGCGATGACCACGCCATCTACCCCAACCCGGACGGAGGGCAGCCGCGCCGGTACGACCAGGACGGCTGGGAGCGGGTGGAGCGCCGCATGGTCAAGGTGGTGCTCAAGCGACTGGAGCGGCTGGGCTTGATCCGGCGTGCTCCGGGCGTCTTCGCAGGCACGCCCGATGGACGGCGCTGGGCCGGCGTGGACCGTGCGCCTCCCCCGCCGCTCTGGGTGACCTCCGATCTCGAGGTCGTCGTGCCCCCCGACGCGCTGACCCCATGGGAGCGGTTCCAGATGGAGCGGCTGGGCCGCTGCGTGTCCCGGGACGTGGTGGACCGCTATCGCCTGGACCGCACCTACCTCGCGCACTGGCTCTCCACCCACGAGCTGAGCGAAGCGTTGGACCTGCTCCATCGCCGCGCCCCGGGGGTGCCCGCCGGGGTGGTGGAGACCCTGACCGAGTGGGCCCGCGCGGTGACGCGGCTCGTGCTGGTGCGCGGGGTTCTGCGCGAGTAGTCCGCCGGCGAGGCTGCGCGCCGCGGGCAGCGACTATCCTCATGGTCCCCCTCCACCGGAGTCCCCATGTCCGACGTCTCGATCACTGTCATCCCCGACGGCCCCATGAAGGTGAGCGGCGCCCGCTCTCTCGCCTACGCCGGCGAGCTCCTCCCCACCCCCGAAGGCGACGTGTATCTCTGCCGCTGCGGCGAGAGCAAGAACGCGCCGTTCTGCGACGGGTCCCACAAGACCACGGGCTTTGTGGGCAGCAGCGAGCCCCGCACCGCGCGGCCGGTCGCGGTGTGGGAGGGGCGCACCATCCGCACCCGCTTCAACCCCAACACCTGCATGCATGCCTACTACTGCAAGCCGCTGAACGCGCTGCGCGAGGCGGACCTCGCCGGCGACGACAGCGCGGCCGCAGAGATCGCTCGGGTGGTGGGTACGTGCCCGTCGGGCGCGCTCTCCTACGAGGCGATCTCGCCGCTGAGCGTCGTCGATCCCGAAGCGGGCCCGCAGATCGACATTCAGGCCGGCGGCGAGGTGCGCGTTCAGTGCGCGTTCGTAATCAACGCGGAGCGCCCGGAAGCGCAGGCCGACGATCGGGCGACCCTGTGCCGCTGCGGACTGAGCAAGAGCAAGCCCTGGTGCGACGGCCGGCATAGCAAGCGAGACGCCTTCCGCTAGGCGTTCTGGATGATTTGGGCGTTTTTGCTGGACGTTTTGAACGATTTAGGCGAATATCTTCTCAATCCGACCACACTGGCCGGAAGGGGAAACACGCCATGCAGTCCATCGAAAGCGCCATGCTGGCTCGTCCAGCCGTACCGACAGTCGAGATCGCCCTCCTGGAAGACGACCAATTCGCCCAAGCGAAGGGCTGGACGATCCTTGCCAGCCCGATCCCCTGGCACCCCCACGAGCCGGACGGGGACCACCGGCTGGCCTCGCGGAGCGAAGCGACCTTCCGGATGGCCGCAGCGAAGGGCGACAACACGCTCGTGCTGCTGTCAGACCTCTGCGCGCAAGGCTTCCCCCGGGTCCGGGCGACGCGCGTGCTGGTTGAGCAGGCGTGGGCCGCAGTCATGAGGGACCCTGCGCTTCGCATCATCATCATCTGCACCGACCCCATGGACGTCTGCCTATGCGGAACCATGCTCGGCCGCTGTCTCGAAGGGCGGAAGCTGGCCTAATGGCTCCTTGCCTCCACCGCGGCGAGCCAGCCCTCCCGGCGCGCCGGATCGGCGAGTCCGTCCTCGTCGATGAGCGGCAGATCGGGGTCCCAGGCGCGCAGCGCGGCGGACCAGAGCCCATCGCCAGATCCCTGCGGCTCCGGCGCACTCACGGAGCTGAACCTCGGGCTCGTACCCAGACCACAGCTGGGTGATCGTGCCTTGAGCACCCAACCCGCGAGCTCGGACCACGGGAGCGCGGCCACCTCAGCGTCGATGAACGCCATGAGCTGGTCGCTGAAGTCACTCCCGGTCTGGCGACCCACGAACCGCAGGCCCCCGCCCTGCTGCACCAGCCGCGCTGGCTCCCGCGGCGTGCCGAGCCCTGCGCCGGCCTCGGGACAGACCTCCAGCCACCGCACTCTGGCGGCCAGGCTCTGCACCACCCGGTCGTGCTTGTGTCCGCCGTCGTAGCGCACCAGCCGCCCCAGCAAGCAGGGACTCACCCCCACGAGCGGGCGCTCGTGACCCATCAGTCGATGTTCTTGACGTACATCGGGGACGAGCTGGACGAGCCCGCCTCGCTGTAGGCCTGCTTGACCTCGATGGCCCCCACGATCTCGACCTTGAGTCGATCCTGAAGACCCTTGATCTCCACCGGGCCGTCGATGCGGCAGTCGAGCCGATCGGCGGCGTGGGCCACGGGAATGGGGGAGCCGAAGCCCTGGAGCGCCAGCACGACGAGGGCGCCAGCGATGACGGTGAGAACGATGCGGGTGTAGGTATCCATCCCATTCTTATGTCACACGGCCTCGCGCCTGTCGCCACCGCAGACCCGCAGGATCCCCGTCCCGTCTATGCTGCTGGCGTGTCGAAGCGAACCGGAGCCATCCTCTCTTTCTGCGTCAGCACGGTGCTGTGGATCTTCGTGTTCGTGGTGCCGCTGCTGGACTACGAGCCCCAGACCAAGTGGTTGGCCGCAGCTGGGTTGTATGGCGGCAGCTACGTCTTCTTCTTCCTCGCCATCGGGTTGATCGGCAGAGATGGATTCGAGGCGATGAAAGACGGCGTGCGTCGCCGCATCCTCCGCCGCGGCTCAGCCCTTGAGGAGTCCGCTGAGCCTGGGCGGAGCCCGTCCGCCCCAGAAACGTCACAGATCTCCCCGACCCGGGCCGGTCCCAGCGATTAGGGTGCGCGCGCTCGCAGCCCCCGACCCGATGGAGACCCCGCGATGTCCCTCTCCCTGCTTCGTATTCTCCCGTTCTCCCTGCTCGTCCTGTTGACCGGCTGCCCCACGCCATCGGTCGTCCTCGACGATGACGACGCGACCACCGACGACGACGACGCGACCGCCAACGACGACGACGCGACCACCGACGACGACGACGCGACCGCCAACGACGACGAC
>Ga0222662_1000555_pt1 | contig 28870 bp, 31 predicted proteins | sample AntAcemetagen600_FD_179821 | JGI IMG/M metagenome (GOLD analysis project Ga0222662, IMG submission 179821) | Saline water microbial communities from Ace Lake, Antarctica - #600 | ecosystem: Environmental > Aquatic > Non-marine Saline and Alkaline > Saline | place: Antarctica: Ace Lake... | reverse complement strand
CGGCCCTTATGGCTGCGTCGAACAGATGCATCAAAAAGCGTCTGGGGTCATCATGTAATGTCATGGATGAGAAAAACTTTGTTGGGCTTGTGAGCTCGAGATATATAGTTGGACCATGTCAGACAGTTCTTCTTTTGAGTTGGTCAATCCGACCGGCAATAGCGATCTTATCATTCTTTGCGATCATGCCTCCAACGCAGTGCCCACAGAATATGGCACACTTGGTCTGGCTGCGACGGAATTTCATCGCCATATTGCCTATGATATCGGCACGGCAGAGCTTGGGCGTGCTCTATCGGCCCATTTTGATTGTCCAGCGGTGCTTGGGCGCTATTCCCGGCTGCTTGTTGACCTCAATCGGGGAATGGATGACCCAACGATTGTGATGAAACTCTCCGATGGGGCCATAATTCCGGCCAATGCAAACGTAGATGTGTTTAAGGACGTGGCGGAATTTGAGCATCGGATTGCGTCCTACCATCAGCCCTATCATGATGCCGTGGATCAGGTGATCAAGGGTGCCCTTGCAAAAGGCGGGCGCGTGCCGGTGATCCTGTCGCTTCACAGCTTTACGCCCTCATGGCGCGGGCGGGAGCGGCGTTGGCATGCCGGTGTGTTATGGGATCAAGACCCACGGTTATCACTGCCCCTGATTAAGGTGTTGGGAGAGACGGGTGATCTAATTGTGGGGAACAATGAGCCCTATGGCGGTTACCTCAAGGGTGACACGCTTTACAAGCATTGCACGCAGCGCGGGTTGCCTCATGCCTTGTTGGAGATCCGTCAAGACCTGATTGATACGGAAGCGGGCCAGCTTTCCTGGGCACGGCGGCTGAGCGACATATTGCCCCCCCTGCTTGATGCCGAGGGTGTTCGCGAAATAAGCTATTTTGGGTCACGAACAGACCCACGACCCAGAACGGACTGAGATTGGGAAAGCTGATGGATGCGCCGTCCCTGACAATGGGGATCGAAGAAGAATATCTTCTCGTGGATCGCGACACGCGCAATCTAGTGCGGGACCCGCCTGCCGCGATGATGACGGCCATGCAGGCGGCCTTGGGTGAACAAGTTACGTCAGAGTTTTTGAAAAGCCAGATCGAAGTTGGCACAAAAGTCTGCTCACACATCGGCGAAGCACGTGACGAACTGAAACGACTGCGACGCACGGTGGCAGATATCGCCGACGGCTTTGGCTTTGCGCCGATTGCTGCCAGCACCCACCCGTTCAGCCATTGGGAAGATCAAGAGCACACGCGCAAGGACCGGTATGATGCTTTGGCGCGCGACCTTGCGGGGGCTGCGCGGCGTATGGTGATATCTGGCATGCATGTGCATGTGGGCATTGAAGATGATGACCTGCGCATCGATCTTATGAACCAGGTACGATATTTCTTGCCGCATCTGCTGGCGCTTTCCACCTCGTCACCCTTTTGGCAGGGCGAGGATATGGGTATGCAATCTTACCGGCTGACGATTTGGGACGCGCTGCCGCGAACTGGTCTGCCCGACACGTTTGATGGTTATTCCGAGTTTCAGCGGCTGGTGCACCAGCTTGTCGAGACGGGGATTATTCCTGACTCCACGATGATCTGGTGGGATATCCGGCCCTCTGGTCGTTTTCCCACACTGGAAAGCCGCATCACCGATATTACAACCCGGCTTGAAGACGGGCTGGCGATTGCGGCAACCTATCAGGCGCTCTTGTCCATGCTCTATCGGTTGAGACAGAAAAACCAGCGCTGGCGGCTTTATCCTGGCACCTTGATGAAGGAGAACCGCTGGCGGGCGCAACGCTACGGCGTGACCGGCGAGCTTATTGATTTTGGCAAGGGAGCGCTTACGTCCTTCAGTGATCTGTGCGATGAGATTGTGGAGATGACGGCTGAGGATGCAGCCCGTCTGGGCAGCGTGGCAGAAGTTGCGCACATAAAGACGATTGCTGAACGCGGTACGAGTGCAGATGAACAGAGACGTATCTATAATCAGTGTCTGGCTGACGGGGCTGAGACACGTGACGCTTTGAATGCGGTTGTGGACTATTTAATTGACGAAACGATTGCCGGTGTTTGAGCCCGGCTTGTTGAAGGAATGAGATGATGGATAAAACAACACAAACCGAACTTGAAGCAGCGGCCTTTCGTCGTCTCGTCTCCCACCTGCTCAAACGCACGGACGTGCAGAACATTGATCTTATGATCCAGGCGGGCTTTTGCCGCAATTGTCTGGCCGACTGGTATAAGGACGCGGCGGAAGAAAAAGGTATTGAAATCAGCAAGGACGCGGCGCGCGAAACAATTTATGGCGAGCCATTTTCGGATTGGAAAAAGAAGCACCAGAAAGACGCCACACCGGAACAGATGGCAGCCTTTGAAGAGGCGTTCAAAAAACGCAGTTGAGGCCTCACTCGCCGAGGTACGCCTCGCACTCAACTTCCAACGCGCCGCCCAGAGCCAGACCGTTAGCACCAAAAGCAGAGCGGGCGGGGAACTGACCTTTTTCAAAATAAGTCACATAGACTTTGTTGAAGTCGGCCCATTGGCTCATATCTGAGAGCATCACAAGGCACTTGGTGACATGCGCAAAGCTCGCACCATTGGCCTCCAGCACCGTCTTGATGTTGTCCATGGTCTGGCGGGCCTGAGGCTCCATGCCGCCGGGGGCGAGATCAAGTGTGCCGGGAATATTGCCGATTTGACCTGAGAGATAGAGCATGTCGCCCACACGTACGGCTTGCGAAAAAGGCAGGTTTGCTTCTGCCATAGTGGGGTCAGTGTAGCGCTCAATGGGGGCGGCAAAGGCTGCACTGGCAGCGAAAAGCAGGCTCAGGCTTAGAAAAATCGAACGCATGTGAAAGTCCCTCAGGGTCGAAGATGTTGATGAGTGAGCCTAACATAGGCGCCGACCAAATAATCCACAGCTTTGTTCAACTGTTCTCTTGCTGGCGCTCGCCCCCGCCGATATGGTGCGCGGCTTGGATGTAAGGATTTGAGGTCCAGACATCCGGTTTTCTTTTAGGCAGGCCGATTAATCGGCAACAGGAGTTCAGGCATATGGCGGATGGCAACACACCCGAAGGCGCAACAACCATTGCACAGGGTCAGCTGCGTTCGTTCATTGAGCGCATTGAGCGTCTGGAAGAAGAAAAGACAGCCTTGGCCGCTGACATCAAAGAAGTTTATGCCGAAGCCAAAGGTAATGGGTTCGATACGAAGGTGATGCGCAAAGTGATCTCCCTGCGCAAGAAAGACACAGCCGAACGGCAGGAAGAAGAAGCCATGCTTGAGCTTTATCTCCACGCGCTGGGCATGTTGAACTAGGCTTTATCAATCACACAATAAGCAGCCCGACGGAAAGACCTGTCGGGCTGTTTATTCTTGTTAGCTTTTAGAAACGGGCACGGACAAAGAAACGTGCGCTGGCGCCAGGTTCTAGAACATCGTCTTTCTTGAACGAAACATGGTTTCTGATTTGCTCGTCCAGCAGGTTGGTTCCCACGATACCGAGTTCTATTTGCCGGTCAGTTTCCGGCAGTTGCAACGCATATGTCGCCTCCATGCGAAGGTCTGTATAGCCGCCGGTTGCTGTTTCGCCTGCGGCAAGATCGTTTTGGTGGTCGGCCTGTAGGAAGGAAAATCGGCTGAACAGCGTATCTGTTTCAAAAAATACACCAAGGCCGTATCTCATTGGTGGGATGCGCGGAACATTGCCGCCATTTGAAAACTCCGCGTCTACATAATCGAAACGGCCATCAAACCCGACAGTTCCATCATGGAGGGAGAAGGCATCCCATTTTGCGCCGAGTTCAAGCCCATGAAAATCGGCGTCTGCTTGCGCGTAGGAAACCTGACGCAATTCGTCTTCAACGCCCACGTTGCCAGCAATGCCGCATGTATCAAACTCTTCACCGCAGACAAAGCCAGTGTCAGTCTTGTTGATAAAATTTTCAAACGATGTGTAGAAGCCAGCGGCTTCAAATGTGATGGGACCGGTTTCGCGTTTCAACGAAACTTCCAGGGAACGGGCACTTTCAATTCCCAGCGAAGGATCGCCCACTTCAAATGTCTCTGTTGCCTCATGTGGCCCCTTTGCAAAAAGCTCCAAAAGGTCAGGTGCGCGTTCCACATATTGTGCACTGATCCCTAAAGAGAGGTCATGTCCGATATCGAAGATGGCGGCAGCAGAACCGCTGATGGGCGTGAAAGTGAGATCGCGATTGGTGCCAAAATCTGCAAGTTCGGCTCCGGGCAGAGTGACGCCTTGCAATGTGGGTGCGTTGACGCCCAATCCTTTGATGCTGACGTGTTCGACACGTCCGCCAAATTGAAGCGTGATTGTTTCATTGAGCTGTATCTCTTCGAAGAGAAAGCCTGCAATGACATCTCTTTCAGCCGGTGCGATCAATTCCCCTCCTTCGCCGGATGCTTCAAGGTCACGTTGGCTGAATTGAACGCCAAACGCGCCCTCGAAATTGCCAATGGGAGTGTGCAGGAGTTCCACACGGCTTTCCCATTCTTCATTGTTGAAACGAGAGCCAATGGTTCCAGTCAGGCGGGAAACTTCGTCATGGGTATAGTCTGAATAGCCAATGTTGGCATTGATCGCCGTGATGAAGCCTTCGAAGTCTTCAAACTTGGCTTCGGCTCGGTATTTCGTTTGCTCTAGGTCGATGTAGAGCTGGTTGGCGGAAGCTTCTGCGCCGGGTACCCGGTAGTCGCTGTCGAAGTTTGCAATGGAGACGCCAACATGGCCGTTTGGAAAGAGGTAACTTCCACCTAGTGCAAACCCGCTTGATCGCGCACCGCTGTTTGCCTGAACACCGCCTGTTGGAATTTCATAGTCATCTGCTTCGCGGGAAAAGCCATCAATGTGGCCGACAAAGGACCCGGCGCTGAAGTTGGCTGATGCGGCGCCCTGCCAGCCTTCATCGACGGTGGTGTGTTCGGTTTGGACTTCACCCTCCAGACCATTGGCGGGTGCGCGGTCGGGAATGCGATCATTGAGGACGCTTACAAGACCGCCGATCGCCTCACTTCCGTACCGCAACACGGCAGGCCCCCGAATGACCTCAATGCTTTCTGCACTGTAGGGGTCAATGGGTACACCGTGATCTTCGCTCAGTGCCGAAACATCATGGGCGGCCAGGCCGTTTTCTTGGATGCGGACGCGGCTGTTATCGAGCCCGCGAATGATCGGGCGGCTTGCCCCACGGGCAAAGGAGGATTGCGCGACACCGGGTTGGTTTCCGAGAAGACCACCCAATGTTCCTGCACCATCTCGTCTGATTTCGTCTCGGCTGAGAGTGGTGATGGGAGAGGCCAGGTCCATTGTGGTGCGGGCCAGCGGCGAGGCGCTGATGATTATTTCAGGTGCCGCGAGTGTTGTGGTTTCATCGGCAATCGCCGCGTGGCTTGTCATGCCGACAGCAATTAGCGCTGATGTTGTGAGAATTTTCGTTTTGAAGACGTGCGTCATCATTACCCCCATTCGTGTCAAAGTGAGTTTGCTGCTCCTTAAACTGGAGCCGGTTTAGTGAAGTCGTTTTCCGGTCGATTTACCGGTTGGGATGGGCCGTTAAGGCGACCCGCACTCGGCGCATTGGCCGAGAATTTCAAAAGTCTTATGTGATGGCGTAAAGCCCGTTTCTTTTTTCCAGCTCGTCAGCAGTCCGCAAAGTTCATGGTCTTCAATCTCTTCGACCTTGTGGCAGTTTTCACAGATGGCAAAAACGGTTTCATGAGCATGTGTGTGTCCGTCGCACGGGACAAAGGCTTTCAGGCTTTCAATGCGGTGCACGCGGCCCTCGGTGCTCAACCTGTCGAGCGCCCGGTAGATGGCCGGTGGTTTTGGCTTTGGTCCTTCGGGCAACAGGTCGATCAGGTCATAGGCGGAAAGAGGTCGTTTGGCCTTTTTCATCGCCTGGATGAGCGCCTTGTCATCAATCGTTCGCGCACGTGCCATTTTAGCCTCCAATTGAAACGTATAACATACGTTTAAAGGGTGGTAGGGATGCATGTCAAGGATGACGTCAGGCAAAGGTGGGACGGAGGGAAGAAGAGGCCATGCTTGAGCTTTATCTGCATGCGCTGGGCATGTTGAACTAAGCACCCTTAAAAAACCAGATAAGAACGGGACAGCTCTTATTTTGCGCTGTCCCGACTTACTTAGGATTGATGCAGATTTTCAGACCAGCATCATATGAAAAAATGCGGTAATGCTTTGCGCCTTAAAGTTTTGTCACAAGCTCTGATGCCAAAAATCCCAGTGCCCCAATTCCGGTAAGCCAGAGGCCTGACCTGATGTAGGGAATGCCACCGATAGCGGCTAACACGTAGGAAAACCGAACGACGGTAAATAGCATGCTCCAAAAACTGGCAGCGATAGTTGAGTCGATATCGGTTATCAAAAACACGAGTGGCACCAATAATGCCAATGCTTCGATCTGGTTGTTCGCCGCTCGCTTTAGGCGACCTGCAAAACGCCCCTCTGTCTTGTTTTCGTCGAGTGACCCCATTGCGTAGGGTAGGCCCAAATTCGCGGCACGTATAAGAGGCTGCGCAAGCAGAAGGGCAGCAAGAAGTCCGGTGTTGAGAAGTAATGCTGTTTGTAGATCAGTCATGGTTTGAATGCCCTGTGAGTGAGAAGTTTATCTTCTTGTCGATGCGTGAAGGCTTTTGATCTTTCCAGAATCGAAGGCTCCAGATGGTCGGTGCGTTTGCAGCCATGCGGAATTTTCCATGGCGAACTGAGCTGTACGAACGGACGGCAGCTTTTGTTCTTTTTCAAAAGCTGCGGGGTCCATTGGTTTAGCCATCATCATTTTTCGAACAAAATTGATAGCTCTTATCCGGTTTGGCAGTGTTATGCGCGCCTCGGGCATCGCCTTAACATATCGGTCGGCAATTGTTTGAAAGTCCTCTGGCTCTCGGCCCGTGACATTGAGAACCGCGTTCGTTGGCGCACCGTGTGCAAACGCGCCCGCTTGATAGTCTTTCAAATAGTATCGGAGCTGGCTTTGTGCCAGTTCTGGTCTTTCTTGGGCTTTCATGGCTTTGAGAAACATGCGCTCAGAGGCGTTGTCGTACTTCACTGAACGGCCAAGTGATTTTCCAAAAGCGTCGGCGATTTCCTGAGGTGTCAAAAGCGTGGGCCCCGTGGGGCGATAGGTTTTACCGGCATGATCGTCCGGATTGATCAGAGCACCAACGCTAACCGCTGCGATGTCCTCATTCGATGGCGGCGCATTTTGACCTTCACCCAATGGCATAGGCATCATTCCCAATTGAGCCATCGGGAGCATGACCAGGGAATAATTGTCGGCGAACCAGCCTGTGTTATTGATTGTCAGCGTTGCACCGGGGACCCAGTCTAGCAACTGGTCCATCAGCCACATCGAACTGGTGGCGAAGGCTGGGTGTTCTGGTGCTGAAAGCCATTGGCTGATGTGCACAATATGTTCGATCTTTGCTTCTGCTGCAGCGATGGCGAACACAGCCATTTTGTGCATTGGATTTTCTTCCAATGGCGTACACCAGTAGGCGCGCTGGCAGCCATTCATAGCGATCCGCATGTCGGGTATGCTTTGCATTTCGCCAACAACAATCTCTGCGCCCATCTTGGCAAGGGCTTTAGACCTTCTGTCAATCTGGCGCACCATTGCCCGGACGGGAAAGTTTTCTCTGAGGAGCTGAGTGACAATCTTATCTCCTGTTTTTCCGGCAGCTGCGGTTACAAGGATTTTGGGTTTCATGGGTAAATTCCTTTTATAAGAACGATTGATCTTGAAAAGATCGTAACTAGTAAGCAATGGGTCTGTCTATTTGAGCTATTCGAGCAGAAAAAGTGCTCTGTTGACGGCTGCTTTCAGCATTTTTCTTGGAGCGCGGGCTTTTATCAGGACAGAGAGACCCTGAAAGGTTGTTGCCAAGCTAGCAGCCAGTTCTGCCGTATCTCGGTCATTGGGCAAATCTCCTCGTTTGGAAGCTAAATCCAGAGAGTTTTTGAACGCTTTGGTTAGAGTGACAAGGTTCGCCAAGGTTGCTTTTTGTACTCGATCATTGCTTGCGCCAAATTCAACTGCGCTATTGGCCATCATACATCCGTTGGTGAAAGGGCCTTCTTTTGAAGCATTGAGGACAAATTTGAAAAAATCTCGGACGGAATGCAAACCTGCATCTGGCCCGTTGAGACGTGCGTAGAGAACCTGGCCAGCGAGTTTCTGATATTTGGCGAGAGCTGCAACAAACAAACCTTCTTTATCTTCAAATGCTGTGTACAGCCCTGCATGTGAGACGCCGGTTGCCTGCACAAGGTCGCGCACTGATGTCTCGCTATAGCCATTTTGCCAAAATAGATGCATTGCCTTTTCCGCAATCTCTTCTGGATCAAATTCTCTGTTTCGCCCCACGGGTTTCCTCATTTTTCTGTCGCCACTGCGGTATTAGGCGCAATCTGTGACTTTCAATTTTGCCTGACGCCTTCCCTGATGCCCTCTTCAATTTTCTCTATGTTGCAAACTCGTTGCTGTAGAGACTCTATTTGGGCGCCGAGTCGTTGAACCTCAAGGTAAAGCAGCTCTTCGGGTTGCAGGTGAAAACTTTTATCGAATGTTTCCATCCAAGAACGAATGCGATTCCATCTTGTCTCGGTTTGATTTTCCATGGTTCATTTCCATTTTAAGAACGTACGATCTTAATTTAGGGTCGTTTTGAGTGTTTTCAAGAACAATTGTTCTTTTTATGTGGCGGCGCAGCGACGGGTGGAGAAATCTGACTTGTTGGATCTGTTTGGCGTGCTGCTTCACCTCCTCCCAACCTTTCTCCCTCAAGGGGGGGCTTTTGGAGCGCTGCGCACTGGTTTTCCTAAACACTGTTGTCACCCTGCAACCACGATTGTCATCCCGCGCTTGATGCGGGATCCATTCTGCCATTAGGAAAACAAGTGAGCTTATTTGGACCCCGGATTAAATCCGGGGTGACGGAATAGCGTGTCACTTCCCCCCCCTCCCAACCCTCCCCCCTCAAGGGGGAGGGCTTTTTGAAGCACTCCGCATTGGATTCCTCAGTCCTCGCCGTCATCCCGCACTTGATGCGGGATCCACACTTTCAAACTGAATAAATGCTTGCGTGGGCCTCAAGGTAGAACGCATGATTTGTTTTGACGTGGGCCCGGTTTGTGAGGGAACTCAGGCAGAGGAACTGTGGGTATGAATTTTTGTGGCGCTTGTGTTGATCTTGTTGAGCTTCTTGGCTCAACCTAAAGTACTCTGCACTTTTGTGGTGCTTTTTTAGTCTGGCTTCTCGCCTAATTGTGCCGGACTATCGCCTCCCTAACGTTTCTAAAAGAGAGGCTATTGGACTTCATTCATCTTCGTTCATTTGTACAGAGGAAGCGTTACCTGCTTTTTATGCTACCGGCCAACGTCTCATAAAAATTCACAAATATTGGACTGTCGCGATTTTCGTTCATGTGGTGGTGTTTTTGATTGTGGGTCAGATTTGTTGGAGGCTGTAGCTGAACTTAAAACGTTGGTTGAAAAGAACAGGGTTGCTTTGACAGTGGACTTTTCGACAGTGGACTTTTCAGTGAAGCAACAAGCGACTGAAAGCCGTCACCCCAACAAAAAGCCCGGTGGGAGAACCGGCCGGGCTTTTGTGTGTCTCATTGTCAGAGCTTACCGATCAACGTCGAGCCCTAAGTCGCGGACTTTGCGGTAGAGCGTCGAACGACCAATGCCCAGCCTGCGGGCAACTTCCGACATGTGGCCTTTATACTTGTCGATGGCCATACGGATCAGGTCGGCTTCAATGTCTTCAAGTTTGCGCAGGTTGCCACTGTCGTCTGTGACGGTGAGGCCGTCTCCAAAAGTGGAGCGGGCAAAGGCGGCAACGCCATTGTCCATATCGCCTGTGATCATGGCGGGCTGCGGTTCTGCCTGCATAGCGGGAATTGAGGGGGCGGTTGGTACATGGGCTGCGGGGTCAAAACCTTCAACCTGGGCTGCGATCTGTGGGAAGTCGCCAATGCCCAGCTCGTCGCCATCACACAAGACAATGGCGCGGAATACGGTGTTTTCTAACTGGCGCACATTGCCCGGCCAGTCGTAGGCCGTGAGCATGGCCATGGCGTTTGATGCGACGCTGTTGATTTTTTTGCCTTCTTCAGCGGCGATGCGCTGTGTGAAGTGCGTGATGAGGTCCGGCACATCTTCTTTGCGCTCGCGCATGGGCGGCAACATGATGGGGAAGACGTTGAGCCGGTAAAACAGGTCTTCGCGGAAGCGTCCGTCGGTGACCATTTGAATGAGGTCGCGGTTGGTTGCTGATATGAGGCGAATGTCGACTTTGACCGGGCGTTTGGAGCCGACGGGGTCTACTTCGCCTTCTTGAATGGCGCGTAGCAGTTTGACCTGCATCTCGAGCGGCAGCTCGCCCACTTCATCCAGGAAGAGTGTGCCGCCACTGGCTTCGACAAATTTACCGGCGTGTTTTTCTGAGGCGCCTGTGAAGGCTCCCTTTTCGTGACCAAAGAGAATGCTTTCGATCAGGTTTTCAGGGATCGCACCGCAGTTGACGGTGATGAGCGGTCCGCCTGCGCGGTCGCTTTCGCCCTGAATGGCGCTGGCGATGAGTTCTTTCCCTACGCCGCTTTCGCCCTCAATGAGGACGGGAATGTTGGATTGAGCCGCGCGTCGGCCAAGTTTGAGCACCTGAGACATGGCAGGCGCGCTTGCAATAATGTCATCAAAGGTGAGGCGGCCTTTGGCTTTTTTCTGCAATCGGTTGATCTCGCCGGTGAGCGCGGTCACCTTCATGGCGTTGCGTATAGAGACGTGTAGGCGTTCGGGGCTCACGGGCTTGATGACAAAATCATCGGCGCCTGCGCGCATGGCCTTCACCACTGTTTCAACGCCGCCGTGGGCGGTGAGCACAATGACAGGCAGTTCCTGGTGTGTTGGGGCAATGGCTTCCAGCACTTCCATGCCGTCCATGCCAGGCATCACAAGATCAAGGATCATGCAGGCGACATCTTTGCCGGTGGGACCGATGAGAATGTCCACGGCGTTGGCGCCGCTGTCTGCACTTAATACACGGTAGCCGTCTCGACCTACCACTGTCTCAAGTATGCGGCGTTGAGCCGGATCATCGTCGACGACTAATACAGTTTGAGCCATGCTTACCTCTGATACCCCTGCGAACCAGCCCGGACATTGCCGAGCGGGCCTCTTCAACTTGATGGCGGAGAAGCCGTTGTTCGCATCGTTTATGATGAAGAACGCACTGGCTAAAACCGACCGTGCCCCAATATGGGGCAGACAGGTAAAGGCGGATTTAAGGATGTTCGATTCGTATGGCCTGAATTAAAATTTGGCCGATTCCTGCGATTAATGGTTAATCGGCAGCGTGGGCGTCAAAAAGTGTCACATTTTGGCCCACAGGTGTTGCGGCTTTGTGACTCTGGCCCTGCAATTAGCCATAAACATTGAAACGACCTTGAAGGGAACGGCCATTCTGTGGCACCAATTAGGTTCATGAATAGCAGTCCGGTGGGGTCCGGGCCACTCGCATCCGCGAGGGGTTGTGCTTACAAACTACGACGGAGAGTGGGATGAAAATTCTATCCCGGATTATTGCGGTGGGGGCGATGTTTGGCTTGGCCGCATGCGGAACTTGGCATGCTGAGTCCTACCTCAGCGAAGAGATTTCAGGCAGCGACTTCAATGCTTGCCTGGCGCGGGAATATCAGGATCGTGCAACTTCAGAAGCATATGTTGATTGCGACTGGATCGATACTGCACGCATTGTGGAACGTGGACGTGCTGCGGCTTCAGGTCAGACGGTTATGCCGTATGAGCCTGCAAACCATGCAGTTCTTCCTGAAGCACTTGGTGAGCTGCAAGACGCTCGGGGCCGCCTTATGGCAGCACTCGACAACGGCGGCCGCGAAGGCGACAACGCTTGTGCATGTGCAAAAGCTCAGCGCTACTATGATGGCTGGGTAGAGCAGGCAAGCGACAACGACATGGGCATGAACGGCTCATATTGGGGTGGTGTTGGCGGACCGGTACAACCGGGTCGTGTAGAAGCAGAAAAAGCTGCTTTTTATGAAGCACTTGCCGAATGTGAAGTTGCACCTGCCGGTCCTTGGACGATTTACTTCGGCTTCAACAAGTCGAACCTGACAGCTGCTGCACAATCAGTGGTTGACGAAATCGCTAACACAGTTGGAAGCCGCTCAGTGAGCGTTGTTGGTCACACCGACACCTCAGGTAGCTCCGCTTACAACCAAGCACTTGGTCAGCGTCGTGCGAATTCAGTATCTAGCGCCCTTCAGGGTCGTGGTGCTGGCGTATCGAGCTCATCAACTTCAGGTGAAGCAGCGCTTGCTGTCTCCACTGGCGACGGTGTGCGCGAGCCACTTAACCGCCGTGCGGTTGTTTCAGTCGATTAATCGATTGACATAAGTTAAGGCAAGGCCCTGATCGGAAACGATTGGGGCCTTTTCTTTTGCCATTTTTCTTTGTGACACCCTTTGCGTTGGCCCGTTAGCAGGCCATATTCCCTCTATTCTTGAAAATAAATTTGGCCTTGAAATTAAATTTGGCGGATATGGCGATGGATTTGGCACTTTCAAAAAATACAGGCGCTGATTTGGGTGAGCTTCCCACATGGGATCTGAGTGTTTTTTATCGTGGGTTGGATGATCCGCGCATTGAGGCTGATCTTTCCCAGTTGAAAAAAGACGCGAGTGCCTTCGCCACGCGCTTTCGCGGCAAAATTAGTGCGATTGTTGGTGAAAAAGCCGGTGGGGATGCTTTGGCTGCGGCGATCAACGATTTTGAAGCGATTGAGGACCGGGCTGGCAGAATTGCTTCTTATGCCGGACTTTTGTTTGCCTCCTCTTCCACGGTTCCAGAACACGCCCGGTTTTATGGTGATGTGCAGTCGGCGCTTACCGAGATTAATTCAGATCTGCTTTTCTTTGGGTTGGAGCTGAATGCGCTGGAAGAGGCGGAGATTGATGATCTGGCTAAGGCGTCCGCCGGTTTTGCAAAATATTTGCCGTGGGTGCGCGATTTACGTCTGCACCGGGCCCATGATCTGGTAAATGAGCTGGAACAGCTGATCCAGGACAAATCATTGACCGGTCGTGCCGCCTGGGTGCGCCTGTTTGATGAGACCATGGCGCGTATGCGCTTTGAGATTAAGGGCGAGGCTCTGTCGCTTGAGCAGGTTCTGGACCGCCTGTCTGACTCGGATCGTGGGCGTCGCCGCGAGGCAGTTGAGGCTTTGGCCGTGCGTTTCAATCACGACCTGCCACTATTCACACATATTACGAATACGCTCTCCAAAGAGCTGGATGTTGACCGGAAATGGCGTGGATACGAAGACGTGGCGACAGTCCGTCATATCGCCAACCGCGTCGAAGCGCCGGTGGTTGATGCGTTAGCTCTGTCGGTACAAGAAGCCTATCCGAAGCTCTCGCACCGTTATTATGCACTCAAAGCAAAATGGATGGGTCTTGAGCGTTTGGAAACCTGGGACCGCAATGCGCCCTTGCCCGATGAAGAGACTGATTTGATCCCCTGGGATCGGGCGAAAGAAATTGTGCTGGGCGCTTATGGCGACTTTGCGCCGGAGCTTGCCTCGTTAGCCCAGCCCTTTTTTGATAAAGGCTGGATCAACGCGGCACCTCGCGAAGGAAAAGCAGGCGGCGCTTTCTCTCACCCAACAGTGCCATCGGCTCATCCCTTTGTGCTCATAAACTATATGGGGCGCACACGCGATGTGATGACATTGGCGCATGAACTGGGTCACGGTGTTCATCAGATCCTGGCCGCCGGTCAAGGCGCGCTGATGGCGGACACGCCGCTCACATTGGCGGAAACAGCCTCTGTGTTTGGCGAGATGTTGACGTTCAAACGCCTGTTGGCCGCAACCAAAGACCCGGCAGCGCGCAAGATTATGTTGGCGTCAAAAGTCGAGGACATGCTCAACACGGCGGTGCGCCAGATCGCTTTCTATACCTTTGAACGCCGGGTGCATGAGGCGCGTGCAAAGGGCGAGCTGACCAGTGATGGCATTGGCCGCATCTGGATGGACGTGCAGTCTGAAAGTCTAGGTCCCTCTGTGAACCTGTCGGAAGGGTATGAGAATTTCTGGTGCTACATCCCGCACTTCATTCACTCTCCTTTCTATGTCTACGCTTATGCCTTTGGCGATTGCCTCGTGAACTCTCTTTATGCGGTTTACGAAGAATCTGATGACGGTTTCGCGGAACGCTATTTTGATATGTTGAAAGCCGGTGGTTCACGCCGTCACAAAGAGCTGCTGGCACCATTTGGCTTGGATGCTTCCGATCCTGAATTCTGGAAACAGGGCTTGAACGTCATTGAAGGCTTTATCGATGAGTTGGAGACACTGTCTTGAGCAAAAGTGGCATGAGCAAAGGTGGCATGAATGAAAAAGACGACGCTAAAGACGGGGAGGCCAACCGGCTGAGCGCACGGGTCGCACGCTATGCGAAAGTCGGGGCAAACGTGGGTGGTGTAGCTGCCAAAGTGGCCGGTCAACGATTGCTCGGTGGTGACAATGGGGCTGAGAAAAATGCTCAGGCATTGAAAGCAGCCTTGGGTGGCTTGAAAGGCCCGATCATGAAGGTGGCCCAAATGATGGCGACCATTCCAGAAGCGCTGCCGGCTGAATACGCCGCTGAACTCTCTCAATTGCAATCTATGGCGCCGCCAATGGGGTGGCCGTTTGTAAAACGACGCATGGTAGCCGAACTGGGGCCAGGCTGGCGCAAGAGGTTTACGTCGTTTGAGCGTGAGGCGGCGGCAGCAGCGTCTCTGGGGCAAGTCCATAAGGCCGTGAGCCTTGAAGGCGCGGCGCTTGCCTGCAAGCTACAATACCCTGATATGCAGTCAGCGGTGGAAGCTGACCTTGCCCAACTGGGGCTGATCTTTTCTCTTCAGCGCCGCATTGATAGTGCGGTGGATACCAGTGAAATGGCGGATGAGATTGGTCTTCGTTTGCGCGAAGAGCTCGATTATGACCTGGAAGCCCGGCACATGGCGCTTTATGACGCCATTTTCAAAGAAGATCCGCGCATTGCCGTACCGCAGGTAAATGCAGAGCTTTCAACGCCCCGGCTGCTGTCCATGAGTTGGCAGGATGGCGCGCCGCTTCTTGACTTTTGCAACCATGAATTGGCGGAGCGTAATGCCATTGCAGAAGCCATGTTTACAGCCTGGTGGTTTCCGTTCAGCCACTATGGGGTCATTCATGGTGACCCGCATTTGGGTAACTACAGCGTGCGGGATGATTTCAGCGTCAATCTGCTCGACTATGGCTGTATCCGCGTGTTTCCACCGAGTTTTGTCAGCGGCGTTATTGAGCTTTATCGGTCGCTGGAGGCGGATGACCGGGACCGCTCCGTTGCGGCCTATGAAACATGGGGCTTTCGCGGATTGTCGAATGAATTGATCGACGTGCTCAACATGTGGGCGGGCTTTATCTATGGGCCCTTGCTGGATGACCGCGTCCGGTCAATTGCGGATGGCATAAAACCCGGTGACTATGGACGCAAAGAAGCCTCTGCTGTTCATGCCGCGTTGAAAACACATGGGCCGGTTACACCTCCGCGTGAATTTGTTTTCATGGACCGTGCGGCCATTGGCCTGGGGGGCGTGTTTCTTCACTTAGGGGCAGAATTGAATTTCTATCGTCTGTTCAATGAAACGATTGAAGGCTTTGAACACGCGCAACTTGTTGAGCGGCAAACGAACGCGCTAAACAGTGCAGGCGTTCCACTTCCCCAAGAGCGCATTAGCGCGACGATGAATTGAGAGCCGGTGAATTGAGAGACCATGACTGACGATTTACTCGAGGAAACCCAAACACCCGTTCCAGAGGGCTATGCCCAGATGAATTGGAACCGTGGCTTTGGTCGCCAGATTGGCCCTCTTTACGAAAAGCAGGGTGAGGGTCTGTCCTACACGCGCGCGTTCCGCGTGGAAGAGCATCACACCAATGGCATGGGAAATTGCCATGGCGGCATGTTGATGGCTTTTGCAGACACCGCCTTTGGCCATGTTGTCACCGTTGCCCACCATCGGTATTGGGTCACAGTGCGGCTGCTTACAGATTTTTTGTCTGGCGCCAAAATTGGTGAATGGGTCGAAGGCTCGGCTGAAATCACAGGCGATGAAGAGGGCTTCATCACCGTTAAAGGCCGTATCTGGGTGGGGGACCGCACGGTAATGACCGGTACGGGCATCTTCAAAGCTCTTGGTGAGAGACCCTGATAGACTTTTTCTGCCGCGCTTTTCATTCTGAAAACCGGCGTTCCTTTTTCCGAAAGCGCTTTGACCTTGAGCAAAGATGACAAAACACCGCTGGTCGTTGAACAGGCTTCTGGCAGACCGCCGATGGATCTGGCGCCTGGCGATACCATTGGGGCAGACGTGATCGTTGCGCCGTCTTGGTTTGACCGCGCCCTGGATGTGCCTTTTGAACGGCACTGCGTGGACGTTGAAGGGTGTGCGATTAATTATCTGCGTTGGGGCGATGCGTCTAAGCCGGGCCTGTTGCTGGTGCATGGCAATGGCGCACACGCGCAGTGGTGGTCCTTCATCGCTCCTTTTCTGGCCCGCGAATATTCTGTTGTGGCAATGGATATGTCGGGCATGGGCGATAGCGGGTATCGAGAAGACTATACGATGGACCTGTTCGTCCAAGAGCAAATCGCCGTGTGCGAGGACGCTGGCTTTTTCGACAATGAAGAGCTGCCGATTATCGTGGCGCACTCTTTTGGCGGGTTTGCTGCCATTTTGACTGGTGCTCTCTATGGCGAGAGGCTTGCCGGTACGGTGATTATTGACAGCCCTGTGAACCCGCCAGACCGGCCGGGCGGGCCGCCTGATCGCAAGATTAGACCTCACAGGGTCTATGCGACGCTTGATGAAGCGGCTGCCCGCTTTCGCCTGGCGCCCCCTCAGCCCTGCGAAAACCACTATATCACGGACTATATCGCCCGGACCTCCTTGAAAAAGGTGGCAGGGGGCTGGACCTGGAAATTTGATCCAAAAATCTGGCGACGTTTTGACATTGGCGATACGTCAGCCCGGCTGAAGGCGACGAAATGTCGAATCGCGCTCATGCGAGGCGAATATTCTGTGCTGATGCCGCCTGAGATCGGGGAGTATATGTTCGGTCTTTTGGGTCATGCAGCGCCGGTAATTGAGATTCCAGAGGCGCGCCATCATGTGATGCTCGATCAGCCAATCGCGTTTGTGGCCGCTATTCGGGCACTTTTGGCCGACTGGGAGCATTCTGACCCTCGCTCACGGCTTGGCGGGGGTGCTGCCGTCAAATAGTGCGCGACGGCCTGAACATTTCTGCAATAATCTTGTGAATAGGACAGCTTGCCGCAGGGGTGGCTTTTGCTATAGTCCGCGGCAATAACGGTTTTTAAGAAGGCAGAAATGATGACCGACGGAAATACACAGAACGATTGGCGCCCAGAAATGGATGAAGCCGAGCATGAAGGCACTTACGAGGGTTTTGTTGCCTTCACGAAATACAGCGTTATTGCAATGACGGTGCTGTTGATCCTGGGTGCTGTCTTTCTTCTTTAAAGCTGATCCCCCAATTCGGTAGCTGAGGCGGGGTGATGTCTTTTTTCGTGAGCACGCTTGTGGACCGCAAGTTCGTGCCCATTTTGTAGAATAATTTTAATCTGCAACTGTGGCCCCAGCGTTTCGGGCCTGACAATAAGCGGCGGCTCCCACATGTGGTGACCGGTGTGAAAGGGTGGCATTCTGACCATGAAACTCGCAATCCCTAAAGAAAGAATGGCTGATGAACCGCGTGTGGCGGCGTCGGCTGAAACAGTGAAAAAACTCAGCGCACTTGGTTTTGATGTTGTCATCGAAGCGGGTGCCGGAGCCGGTGCTCACCTTAGTGATGAGGTGTTTGCTGAAGCAGGGGCAACAATTGTTGGCTCTTCTGCAGATGCACTGAAAGATGCTGACGTTGTGTTCGCCGTGCGCGGGCTTGACGATGAGCAGTTGGGGGCCATGAAAAAAGGTGCCGTGCTTGCTGCCATCTTGAACCCTTACGGTGACAAAGAACGCGTTCAAAAGTATGCCGACGCGGGCATTGTCGCCATCGCCATGGAATTCATGCCACGCATCACGCGGGCGCAATCCATGGACGTGCTTTCTTCCCAGTCAAACCTTGCAGGCTACAAAGCCGTGCTGGATGCGGCGGCAGAATTCTCTCGTGCTTTCCCCATGATGATGACGGCTGCGGGCACCGTTGCCCCGGCACGTGTCTTTGTCTTTGGTGCGGGTGTTGCGGGTCTTCAGGCCATTGCGACAGCCAAACGTCTGGGTGCTATTGTGAGTGCGACAGATGTGCGGCGCGCGGCTGGTGAACAGATTGAAAGTCTGGGCGGCACCTTCATCATGGTCGAAAATGACGATGAAGATGGTGAGACAGCCGCCGGCTACGCCAAGGAAATGAGTGACGATTATAAACGTCGTCAAGCAGAGCTTGTGGCTGAGCACATTAAGAAGCAGGACATTGTCATCACGACGGCTTTGATCCCAGGACGGGCTGCGCCCGTGCTTGTGTCAGAAGACATGGTCAAAAGCATGAAGCCTGGCTCCATTATTGTTGATCTGGCCGTTGAACAAGGGGGCAACTGTCCCTTGTCCAAGCCGGGTGAGATTGTTGAAGCCTATGGTGTGAAAATTCTCGGCCACAAGAATGTAGCTGGCCGCCTGTCAGTGGATGCGTCCTCGCTCTATGCGAAGAACTTGCTGAACTTCATTACGCCTCAAGTCGATGCAGAAGCGAAAGCATTGAAACTTGATTGGGAAGACGAAACCGTTACCGGGACGGCCCTGACGCGCGATGGCGCGATCATCCACCCGGCCCTTACAGGGGAGACTGCATAATGGGTGAGATAGCTCCATTCATCTTTCTGTTCTCGATTTTCGTGATGGCCATCTTTGTTGGCTATTACGTGGTCTGGTCCGTAACCGCAGCACTTCACACGCCGTTGATGGCTGTGACCAATGCTGTGTCGTCGGTGATCATTGTTGGCGCTGTCACTGCGGTGGGCGTTGAAGCCATTAGCGATGGCGCAATGGTTTCCAAGTGGTTGGGTTTCGGCGCTGTGGTTCTTGCCTCCGTCAATATTTTTGGCGGGTTCCTGGTCACACAGCGCATGCTGTCCATGTACAAGAAAAAATCGAAATAAGGAGGCGACCTCATGTCTGCGAACGTAATCGCATTGCTCTATCTTGCCTCCGGCGTCCTGTTTATCATGGCGCTTCGTGGCCTTTCTTCACCTGAATCATCCCGTCAGGGCAATGTGTTTGGTATGGTTGGTATGGCCATTGCCGTTGGCACCACGCTCACACTGCTGCAATCTTCAACAGGTCTTACCTGGGGCATGATTGCTGGGGGTATTCTGATCGGCGGCGGCATTGGTGCCGTGATCGCCAATCGGATTGCCATGACGGACATGCCACAGCTGGTGGCTGCGTTTCACTCACTTGTTGGCATGGCGGCCGTGCTGGTTGCTTGGGCTGCCTTCATGGCGCCTGAAGCGTTCGGCATCGGCACAGTGGGCCACATTATGACCGCGAGCCTTGTTGAAATGTCTATTGGCGCTGTGATCGGTGCCATTACGTTTTCAGGGTCGGTTATCGCATTCGCGAAACTGAACGGGAATATGTCTGGTGCGCCGATCATGCTGCCTGGCCGTCATGTGATCAATGCAGCTCTTGCAGCGGCAATTGTTGGCGGCATTGCCTACATCTGCCTTGACCCTGCCAACCAGACGATTGAATTGTTTTTGATTGTTACTTTATTGGCCTTCGTCATTGGCTTCCTGATCATCATCCCTATCGGTGGTGCTGATATGCCAGTGGTTGTGTCCATGCTGAACTCCTATTCCGGCTGGGCAGCAGCGGGTATCGGCTTCACGCTGGGCAATATGGCGCTCATCATTACGGGTGCCCTGGTTGGCTCGTCAGGGGCGATCCTGTCCTACATTATGTGTAAAGGCATGAACCGCTCCTTCATCAGCGTGATCTTAGGTGGCTTTGGTGGCGATGATGCTGCGGCCGCTGGTGGGCATGTTGAAACACGTCCTGTGAAGCAAGGGTCAGCAGATGATGCAGCCTTCATCTTGAAGAATGCGGGATCTGTCATTATTGTGCCTGGATATGGGATGGCCGTTGCCCAAGCACAGCATGCGTTGCGTGAAATGGCAGACTTTTTGAAAGAAGAAGGGGTCAAGGTTTCTTATGCTATTCATCCCGTCGCCGGTCGTATGCCGGGCCATATGAACGTTCTCTTGGCCGAAGCGAATGTGCCTTACGACGAAGTGTTTGAGCTGGAAGACATTAATAGTCAGTTCGCACAGGCGGACGTCGCCTTTGTGATCGGTGCGAATGATGTGACAAACCCCTCTGCCAAGACAGATCCCACAAGTCCTATTTTTGGGATGCCGGTTTTGGATGTTGAGAAAGCAAAAACTGTTCTCTTTATCAAACGTGGCATGGCAGCAGGGTACGCTGGCGTCGAGAACGAGCTCTTCTTCCGCGACAATACAATGATGTTGTTTTCGGATGCGAAGAAGATGGTCGAAAACATTGTGAAGGCGCTGTAAGGCTCTTTGACAGTCTTGAGAATTGTGCGAGTTTTGAAGGGGCGGTGGCAACACTGCCCCTTTTGCATGGGGGACTTGATTGATGGATGCGCTTCAAAGCCTGATGCCAGCGCCGCGTGAGCTGAAGCCGGGCGAGGGTCTGTTTTTGTTTGCATCGCTCAATTTGTCTTTGAGCTCCTCTGCAAACCCCAAGTTTTCTTTTGCTTTGGAGCGTTTTGCCGACCGTCTGTACCAACGCTATGGCGATAGGTTGCCGATCATTTTTGAAACTGAGGCAGCCAACGCAAAAATCTCAATCGTGACACCGTCCTCTGTGGTGCCGATGCCCGATATGGACGAGAGCTATTTCTTGCATGTAGGGCCGGAAGGCCTGTGGCTGGTGGCAGAAGAAGAGTGGGGTGCATTGCGTGCCTTACAAACGCTGCTGCAACTCGTGCGCCTGAATGGCAATGGTGAGTGGATCCTGCCTTATGTCACGATAGAAGATACGCCGCGTTTTTCCTGGCGCGGTCTTCTGCTCGATACGTCGCGGCATTTTATGCAGGTCGAACATGTTGAACGCCTGCTGGACGGTATGGAGATAGCCAAGCTGAATGTTTTGCATTTTCATCTGGCGAATGATCAAGGATTTCGGCTGGAATGTGAAACTTTCCCCAAGCTTCACGAGGTGGGGAGTGAAGGCGCTTATTACACCAAGGCGGAAATGCAGGCCCTGATTGAGTTTGCAGCTAATCGCGGGATCCGCATTGTCCCGGAGTTTTGTTTGCCCGGTCATTCGGTGTCCTGGCAAGTCGCTTATCCAGAATTGTCAGCCTCGGAAGAACCGCCCGCCCAGGTGGGTGAATTGCGTGATATTTTTTCGGTACCCATCGATCCCTCTCGAGAAGAGACATATGAGTTCATCGACAGGTTTGTTGCTGAGATGGCCGGCTTGTTTCCCGATCCCTACTTTCATACCGGTGGCGATGAAGTGAACCCTGGCCCGTGGAAGAGCAATGAGCGCATTGTGGCTTTCATGCTGGAGAAAGGCTTCAAACGGGGGCGTGACCTGCAAGCCTATTTCACGGGACGTTACGCGGCCCTTGTCGCGCAACATGGCAAGGTGGCGATGGGATGGGAAGAAGTCCTGCATAGCGAGGTGGATGAAAATGTCATCGTGCACCTGTGGAAAGATGGCATTTATCCGCCAGAGCTTGCGCGTCATCCACTCTTGGTTTCCTGGAATTATTATCTCGACCTTCAACAGCCTGCAAGTTGGCTCTATGCCTCTGATCCGCATGATTTCAAAGTGACTGACGGAGAGGCGTCGTCCGACCTTAATGTGTTGGGGGCGGAGATGTGCAATTGGGCGGAAACCATTCACGGCGGCAATCTTGATTTGCGAACCTGGCCACGTGGTCTGGCCATTGCTGAACGCTTTTGGAGCGATCGCACGTTTTGTGATGGGCCTGGCAAAGAGACACTTTATGAACGCATGGCACATGTAAGTTCGCTTTTGTCGGCTTCAGGTCTGCGACATTGCGCTCATGTTTCGCAGGCCATGACAGAATTGTACGGGGAAGAGGGAGGCGGATCGTTCGCACAGTTTGCAAAGCTCATCGAACCCGGTGCCTATCCATTCCTGCGTCGTCGACGGCTTGTTCTGGAGCGCACCTTGCCGCGCCTCTTTCCGGCACCCCTTGTGGAACGCTATTCCGACGTGCGTCGGTTCGTTGACCATCTTGCGGCAGAAAGTGAAGAGGGACGTCAATTCACTCTCGACGTAAACGCCTATTTTGAAAGCATGACGGAGGGCGGTGAGACATTGTACGAGCAACTAACGCAATGGCAGGTGCTGGCAAAAGAGATATATTCGGTATCCCGGCGTAATGCGGCAATGCGCAAGGACGGCATTCCCAAAGTTGCGAAGGCGTTGGGCCATGTGGCGCGGATCGGGCTGATAGCGCTAGAAGCACTGCAAGCAGGAAAAAAACTGCCTCCTCTGCACGCGTGGTGGCTGAAGCGGCGGTTGCGTGAATATGCTTATGAAATATTCTTCATCGACAAAGATCTGATCCGTCGAATTCTTCGTGATCTTCGAAAACCGGATGCATTGAACAAGCACAATGTTGCAATCTTCCCTGGTGTAGCCCATCTATTGACGAGAGCCTGCGGGGAGGAGGCGTGAGATGGACATTTATCACGGATGGTGCGATCTGAAAGACGGCGTGTCTGATATGGAATTCGCAGATGCTTTTGTGACTTATATGGAAAAGCTGAAGTCGGATGGTTTCATCGAAGCCTATCGCCTGACACGGCGCAAACTTGGCCTCAGCCCTGACGGGATGGGTGAGTTTCATTTTATGATTGAAGTGGAGGGCCTGGGGCAATTGGACGAAGCCTTCGGGCTCGTGGCATCGCGTTCCGGTCCCGTTGAAGGTATTCATTTTGCCGTCAACTCTTTGGCCCGGAATTTAAGGTTCGCTCTTTATCGGGATTTTCCTGATCCCATGCGTGTTCAAGGGGAAGAGCTATTCTGATGGGTGATGTTCTTGTGCGAAAGGCTGGCACTGAGGACCGTCAGTTGGTTGAACGGTTCATGGCAGGCCTGCAAGCTCATGAATGCACGCTGGAAGATAATCGCGCGGCGCCAGAAGATAGTACCAAAGCACATGTGAACCATCTGTTGGACGACATGGCGCGCAACAATGGCTGTGCATTTATCGCAGAGATAGACGGTCAGCCTGTTGGTTTCGTTGCTTGTTCGATTGATGAGGACAATGGCGCCTACGTGAGGCCGGCGCACCGTCGGTTCGGCTATATCAATGACATTTTTGTGGATGAAAATGTGCGCGGTGCTGGTGTTGCCGACTTGCTCGTGGAAGCTGCAGAGGTTCATTGTCGTGCTCAAGGGGTCAATCAGATGAGATTATATGCACTGGCGAACAATAAGCTGGCGCGTGCCTACTATGAAAAATCTGGGTGGTCGCTTTATGAAGTTTCCTACCGGAAACCTCTCTAGCGAGCGGCGCAGCGTAAATGTTGTGCAAATGCACAAAAGCCGCCCGGTAAAGGCGGCTTTCGTTGAATTCAGTGTTGTTTCTACCTTGGCTTATTTGCCTGGGAGAACGCCTTCGCGCTGCAGGCGCTTGCGAGCCAGTTTGCGTGTGCGGCGGACAGCTTCAGCTTTTTCGCGCGCGCGCTTCTCAGATGGCTTCTCGTAAAAATTCCGCAGCTTCATTTCGCGGAAAACGCCTTCGCGTTGCATTTTCTTTTTTAGTACTTTGAGAGCCTGATCGACGTTGTTGTCGCGAACGAGTACCTGCACGAGTAGTCCTGCCTTTTCCCAATTGGGTCAGAAATGGCGGCATAAAGCCGCAAAATATCGCTGCGGATTAAAATACCCACCGCGTGAAGGCGGATAAGTAGCAAAAGATTCGAACCCTGTCCACCTACTAGCAGCGAGATTTTAGCCGATTTTGGCCAGTTTCTGTCCGTTTTCGGGATTTTGTGCCGAGAATGGTGCTGCTGTGCGCTTTCGGCCCTTTACCGACCTGGTTTTCGCCCCCATATTCCGCCTCATGACGATCCGTAAAATCGCCCGCATGGGCCACCCCATCCTCACGCAAGTTGCCGAGCCTGTGACAGACCCCACAGCGCCGGAAATCCTGGACCTTGTTCGAGACATGATCGAGACCATGGAAGATGCGAATGGTGCTGGCCTCGCGGCACCGCAAGTCTATGTGCCATTGCGCGTGGTGATCTTTCAGGCACCGGCAGGACGGGCAGGCGCGGAAATTGACGCTGAAGAAGAATATGATCCCACGGCACCGCTCACTGTCTTGATCAATCCTGAAATTGAACAGGTGGGTGATGAAGTGGAGCTCGGGTGGGAGGGATGTCTTTCTGTTCCTGACTTGCGGGGGCTTGTGCCCCGGCATCGCCGGATCATCTACCGCGGCCTAGACATTGACGGGCAGTCAATTGAAGTGCGTGCGCAGGGGTTTCACGCGCGCGTGGTTCAACATGAATGTGACCATCTTGACGGCATGCTTTACCCCCAAAGAATGCCCGATATGAGGGCATTGATTTTTGAAAGCGAAGTGCAGCACTGGCTCGCTGAAGGATCACAAAAGGAGACAGACGATGACCAAAACTTCAGTTGATCCGCTAGAGGTTGTTCGGAAAAAAATACTGGCGGAAGCGCTACCAGAAGTGCCTTTTGATGGGTGGACAGGTGCAGTCTTGATGCGAGCTGCGAAACAAGCAGGTGTTGACCATGGTCTTGCCAGGCTTGCCTTTCCAAACGGTGCGCGTGATCTCGCTGAGTATTTTCTTGACGATGGAGACCGGCGCATGATCGCTGCCTTGCAGGCTGTCGACCTGGATAGTCTAAAAATTCGCGAGAAAATTACGCTGGCAGTTCGTACACGGTTGGAAGTGGACGCTGCACACCGCGAAGCATTGCGCCGCGCCAGTGTGTCGCTGGCGTTGCCTCCGGCGTCAGGCAGTGCGGCAAAGGCTTTGTATAATAGCGTTGATGCGATTTGGGTCGCGATCGGCGACACGTCGACGGACTTCAATTTCTATACAAAACGCGCAACGCTTGCGGGTGTGTTTGGCACAACGCTTGCCTATTGGTTTGCTGATGAAAGCGAAGGGTCGTCGGACACATGGGCGTTTCTTGATCGCCGTATTTCCGATGTGATGCAAATTGAGAAGATTAAAGCACAAACCAACAAGCTCATCGAGCGTTTGCCAAACCCGTTGAGCGTGCTTGCGAAGTTGCGTTACCCGACGGCTTAGGGGCGACATTGGGCGCGGCTTCTCGCGTGTGCTGCTCATAACAAACATTTAACCAAACGAGTTTTCCAGGGTGTTCACTCCCTGAACATGGGGCCAATGTGGGAAGAATGTGCCTTGTGATCTAAAATTAGTAAGCCGCGACTAGCTAATTTTTAGAGGGCTTAGATCCGTCACGTGGCCCATTTTGCGTCCTGGACGGGCATCACGTTTGCCATAGAGATGGAGCACGCGGTTTGGCGTTGCAGCATGTTCATTCCATTGATGGGCGTCTTCACCGATCAGGTTTGTCATGACAGCATTTGAATGGCGGCCCGGGTCGCCCAATGGCCAATCACAAACGGCTCGAATATGTTGTTCGAACTGGCTGATGGCGCAGGCATCGCTCGTCCAGTGACCTGAATTGTGAACGCGCGGTGCAAATTCATTGACGCTAAGCCGGCGACCCCTTGTGCTCTTTGGAAGTACGAAGAACTCAACCCCCATGACGCCGATATACTCGAGCCCGTGAGCGAGTTTGATGGCAATCTGCTTTGCCTCATCCGCTAATGATAGCGGGATGCCTGCCGGGATCGTCGTGGTGTGCAAAATATGGTTGCGATGATCGTTTTCACCGACGTCATAGGCGGCAACGTCGCCTCCTTGTGTGCGTGCGACGATGACGGATGCTTCTTTTTCAAACGGGACGAAGCCTTCCAGGATGGCTGGCGCGTTGGCGATGGCCTTGAGCGCTGCTGCCGCTTCGTCTGGGTGGTCAATTTTTACCTGACCTTTGCCGTCATATCCCAAGCGTCTGGTTTTCAAAATTGCTGGGGTGCCCAATTTTTCAAGGGCTTTGGTCAAATCATCCAGCGTATCGACCTGCGCAAAGGGGGCGACCGCGATGCCGCATTTCACCAGGAAATTTTTCTCTTCCAAACGGTCTTGTGAAACAGCAAGCGCGTGGGGTCCTGGACGCACGATTGTGTGGTCACTCAGGATACGCGCAGTTTCGCCCGGCACGTTTTCAAACTCATAGGTGACCACATCGACCGTGTCCGCAAAGGCTGCAAGCGCGGCAGCGTCGTCATATTCACCACAGGTGGATGCATGGGCGACTTCGGAAGCGGGGCTGGTTTTTTCGGGCGCATAAATATGGACGCGAAAACCAAGTTCGGCCGCTGCAAGGGCCAGCATTCGGCCCAATTGTCCGCTGCCAAGAATGCCGATGGTGCTGCCGGGCTTGAGGGGTTCAGACATTGATGTCCGGCGTTTCGGCTACGGTGTCTGATTGTGCTGTGCGCCAGGCATCGAGGCGATCGGCCAGGGCGCTATCGTTGAGCGCTAGAATGCCCGCAGACAGGAGTGCTGCATTTTTTGCGCCCGCATCCCCGATCGCAAGAGTGCCGACCGGAATGCCGCCGGGCATCTGAACAATGGAGAGCAAACTGTCCTGGCCGCTCAAAGCACGGGACTGAATGGGAACGCCCAAAACAGGCAGGGGCGTCATTGAAGCCGTCATGCCAGGAAGGTGAGCCGCCCCTCCAGCGCCTGCGATGATGACTTGTATCCCGCGCGCCTTTGCTGACTTGGCGTAAGCCACCATGCGATCTGGCGTGCGATGGGCTGAGATAATTTTGATCTCATGATCAACGCCAAGCGTTTCGAGAATGTTGGCGGCGTGTTTCATTGTTGGCCAATCAGATTGGCTTCCCATGATAATGCCGACGCGTGGCAGGGGCTCGATCATCGTCTGATCCCACTGATGACGGCGGAGGTGGCCGAAATGACCCTGGTCCGCGGAAAGCGGCGGATTATAGGCATGGCACGGGGCTTGGCAAGCTATGGAGATAAAGGAAAGAAGAGGCTGTTTCGGTGGGTTGGTGGTTTATGTCGCTTAGTTCTATTCTGAGTAATGTGATGAGACGAATCACTCTGAAAATCGGCAGTTTTCTGCGGTAAGATGGTAGAGTGAGGGGGGATATGATGAGGGGGCCGTTCGCGGCATGGGAAGCAGAGCATGAAAATCGGTGACAAGCGGCCAGTTGGCCGAGCATCTATTAAGGCAGGTTCTTCCAGCATGCGTACATCTGTGGATGGGACGTCTGCCGTGCCAGAAGGTCGTGTGATCAAGGATACGACCTCCATCATGGGCATTCCTGAGCCAGAGCTTACCCCCAACGTGCGCAATGCGATCATGACTTTGATGAGTGAAGTGGACAAGATGCGCAAAGAAATGCGCTCGGTGCGTGAGCGGTTGCGCTCAGCAGAAGCTCTGGCGGACCATGATGGTCTGTTGCCGCTGCTTAACCGACGTGCGTTTGTGCGGGAGCTGTCTGGGGCCATGTCCTATGCCAAACGATATAACACACCCTTGAGCCTGCTCTATATCGACATTGATGGTTTTAAGGCCATCAATGACACACACGGGCATGCGGCGGGGGATGCAGTGCTAGGAGATGTCGCCCGAAAAATTGTTGCTCACATTCGTGAATCTGATGTGGCCGGGCGATTGGGGGGCGATGAGTTCGGTATTATTCTCTCTCACGCCGCGGAAAAATCTGCGCGGGCAAAAGCCGGATCCATTTCCGAGGTCGTCGCCCGCGATCCGGTTCTGGTCGACGGGCGTGGCATTCCTGTCAGAGTGTCCATCGGTGCCGTGATGGTTGGCCCAGATGATGAAGCCGAAGGGGCGCTGGCCCGCGCTGACAAAGCAATGTACTCGGCCAAACGGTTTGCCCGCACCATTCAATGATTGCTGAGATACGTTCAGGCAATGATGTCGGGGAGGAGTTGATCTTCGATCTCGAGAATGCGTTCACGCAGGCGGAGTTTTTTGATTTTCAAGCGGCGTAGCTGCAAGTGATTGGGGTAAGGCATTGTCTCTAACGCGAGAATGGCTCCGTCCAAATCGCGGTGTTCCTGCTTTATCTGGATCAGCTCATTCTTGAGCATTGCTTCATCATTCATGCTCGGTCCCGTTTAACCCTACCTCAGACACGCTGACTTTTTTCATGTGCGTGCTTTTCAGGCATTTCTAACTGTCTCGCCGGTCCTAAACAAGTCCGTTTAGGTAAACGGGTTTGTGGGCTACCCCGAATCACTCACCGTCGTTTTGCGTCGAAATTTCGCTTTATTTTCTGCCAAACTCGACAGGTGCGATGGAAAGAGTCACACTCTTGACGATACTTTCGTAGATCACAAGGAGGGTATGTATGGCTATAGAGTCCCATATTGTCGAACTTCAAAAACGACATGAACTTCTGGAACTAGCGATTGCAGATGAACTGCAAAGGTAATGCCCCCTTTTTTAAGGGTCTCAGAAAGTAGAATGCTTTAAGTTGCCATGGGCATGGCCATAGCCAGTTTTTGTTTTGGCGTTATGCCACCGATGGCCATGTTGGGTCTTTCATTATTGTAT